>Ga0190284_1000061_pt1 | contig 84203 bp, 54 predicted proteins | sample 48691812_MG_FD_161668 | JGI IMG/M metagenome (GOLD analysis project Ga0190284, IMG submission 161668) | Hydrothermal vent microbial mat bacterial communities from Southern Trench, Guaymas Basin, Mexico - 4869-18-1-2_MG | ecosystem: Environmental > Aquatic > Marine > Hydrothermal vents >... | reverse complement strand
ATGCGGGGTAGGAATTCAAATTCTTCGAGGCGGGCTCAAGACGGCGGGATATTCAGCTCTGACTCCATGGAAGCCTCGACTCACCCTTCGCCGGCGAAATCACGCGCTTTTTCGTCGGCGTTGACAGACAACACTCCCGACTGCGTCGAAGATCCTCTCGAAGATAATCGCTTCTCCATCTCCTTGATTCGTTTTGAAGATGTCAGGAGGAAAAATTGACTGCTTGGTTACCGCGAATAAAAAAACCAGTGCTTCCTTCTCTGCTCGATTCAGCTTCAGCTCCTCTTTTTGATCGGCTTGCTATAACGCACCAATCAACATCAAAAGAATATCCCCTGCCTTTCATATCTATTTTTTGACATATTCCTATTTTGCGACTACAACAGACATTATGAATATTAGCATTCCTTGGCTCAATTATTACTCCAACATTTATCAAACCGCTATCTGCTCTGAAGAAGAGCTTCAGCCGCAAACCGCTGTTTGATACAATGCCCATCGTGTTACGAAGGATCGGATCAGTTCGCCGAAATGTACCCGGAATACTCAATCGCCAGCTAATAATGTAATGCTGTCCCTTCGCTACTGAGCACTCCGGATACAATTCACACAGTGTATGGCGGTTAAATACTCTGTTACCACATGATCTTAGAGGAAATTGTCAATGATTGTTAAGTCGACGGACGACGTGCCCATTGCCATCCTCCGTGAGCTTAGTAGAGAACTCGAGCCTGATATCAAAGTCTCTGTCGATGACCGTCAGATCGGTCTTCGCTCTGTCGATCCCCCATCGTGGATTACATTCCTCGCTGAGACCGACTGGTGGCTCAAAGCACTCGCCGCCTATTCTGCGATCTATATTGCCGAATTGGTGAAGGAAGGGGCCAAGGAGACCTGGAAAAATCGCAGCAAAATAAGCTCGGGCCTGAAGACCGCGGGAAACAAGATCTGGAAACTATCCTCTGAAATCGCGCGGCTGAAAAGTCGGATGGCAAAGCGAACGAAGCTACAGATCGGCACACCTGAACAGAACCAGTTTTCATGCAGTCTCGAATTTTTTGGAAGTGATGCGGAAATGCTGGCCGTCCAGATCGCGCTTTTTATTCACCATCTACCAGCGGTCCGGGACATTTTTTCCACTGAAACACAATCTGAAAAAAGAATTCTTGGATCAGTTCTCCTGATACTCTTGGATGATTCCTCTCTCGAGGTTTCCTGGATAGATGCAAAGACATTCTTTCGTGAGCGAAGAATCCTGCCGCTTGTGGAAACGGGTGGAGGACAATGAAAAATATCTTTCGAAAATATTCAAAGACGGGATGTCACTATGGGTTTCGAGAAGATTTTACGCAATATAAACCACGATTCGAAGTCAGTCTTCGTATCATACGCTCGAGGTGTAGATGAGGACAGGCGCTTTATACCTCCATTACTGCAGTGGCTGCATAAAAATCGCTACGAGGTTGTATCCTGTGATTGCCCTGAGAGCGATTGGCCGGAAATGATGAAGGCCGCCATGGTCTGTCGCAATGCCGTGTTGGTATCTACCGAAAAATACGCTTATACATGCCTGATGGGGCATATCAAGTCGAAGATTCCATATGCAAAGTACCCATCCTTTGCGGTATCGATGCAGACAGACGCTCCCGGTCAGTCCTTTCCGGGCATCGAGTATGCGTTCAAGGTGGCTGCCACCGTCTATGGCATGATTGAAAATGAAGATGAAAGACTCGGTGCAGACAAGGTGGTGCTTCTATGCGACATGTTGACAGGAGAGAATTGCGAAACCGGTCAATTACGTTACTATTTCTCTGACGACTATTGTCTTGAAGAAAACCAGACAATCATTCGGAACGAAGGCCATTTCGCAAGGATTGTAACGCTTTTCAGATCCGGAGAAGATTGCATCTGTCGCTACCCGATCATCGATTGTTCTCGGAACCGCGACCTCGAACGGTCATTTTCCGAGCTGTCCCTCTATCTGAAATCAGAACCTTCAAAGCGGCTAAAACAACTCGAACGCCCTCAGATCCTGCGGGTGGTCTCGGGATCGAAGAAGGGCGCCGGCGGAACAAGTCCTCTCGATCATGTTGTTTTCTGGCGGCTTTCGAAACGCCACGTACATGCGATGGTGCCCTCACTCTATAAGGGTGAATTCAAGGGTACTGCGAACACAATACTTCGGGACTGGGAAGCCTTACGGAAATAGATGTCGGATGATAGTCGTGGGGAAGAATCTGCTGATGCGGATCACTCCTCGAGGCCTGCTGGATGAGCCCGTATTGCTCTAACGGCGAGTGTTTGCACGATCTTTTTGCGACGCTGCTGGATGATCCCGATTAGAAAAAACTGTAGGTACGATCCACGGGGACTTGCAGGCATTCTGCTACGGGTTAAAACTGTATCACTTCGGTTAGCCTTTCTGCGGTTAGGGAAAGATGGTCATGAGCGGAAACGAAGATGAAATCATACAAATGGGTAACCTGGCCGAACGGCTGCGCCAACTGGGACGCTACGAAGACGCGGCCCGGCTTTTCTCGAAAACAATGGTGCTTATTTCAGAGCACGGCGCTGCACCGCACACTGAAGCGGCAATCTGTTCGAACTTTGGCCAACTATTGACTCTGCATTGTGAACACGAGCTGGCGGTCAATCTTCAACGACGCGCACTGGAACTCGATAAAAAAAAGGGCAGCAAGGAGGATTTGGGATTTTCTCATCACAACCTGGGATTGGCCTTGCTTGCCGCGAAAAAAAAGGAGGAAGCCATCTTCCATCTCCAGAAAGCGCTAGACTACCGCAGGCAGATATGGGATTTCAGCGAACTCGCCGTCACGGTGGCGATGCTTCTGGAGGCTTTTCTGGATGCCGATCGCAACGCTGACGCCCGCTCGCTGGTAGAGGAGTGGCGCGACTTGGAGCGGCTGGCCGGCCGCGTACCGGCGTTACGAACCTACAAGGCCGCAATGGCAAAGCTCGCAATGCGCGATGGATGTGAGGACGAGGCGTGTCGCCTGATCTCGGATGCCATCGATATACTCGAAGAGGCACGCAGGGAAAAGGAAGGCATCGAACGGCTGGACCTCTTCGACGCCCGCTATAACAAGCATTACCTCGAAGCAATCGAGCTGTTTCTGGCATGTGGACGTGTGGAGGCGGCGCTGGTTCTGATCGACCGCACCCGTTTCCGCAGTGCATGCGATACCTTCGAGCGCTGCAAAGAGGTTTGCACTCCCGTCGATCCAGGGGCGCTCGAGCTGCCGCCCGTGGGAGCTGATGAGTTGTTTTTGGTCGAATGGGTCTATCCTTCCCATGACTGGTCTTTTTCTCTTCGAAATACAGAGCATTCAATTGGATTTCGGCGGATTAAAACATCCAACATCACCGGCCCCCCAAAGGAACTCGACCTCGCGACCCAGTGGCGGGAGCATTTCTGGGGACGGATCAGACAGACGCAAGCGGTTATCGACTGCTACCAAGCTGAACTCAAGGAAATTTCACGACTTCGACTGATTCCCCATGGAGCCCAGTGGCAGACTCCTTTCGCCGCGCTCATGCATCCGGTGAGCAGGAAGCCGCTGCTCGCCACGCATGAAGTCCTGGTGGTACCTTCACTTCGATATTGTGAGCTGGCCGATGCGATGCCAAGGTCGCATGAACGGCGGCATCTCGTCGTTGGAGATCCCAACAACAATCTTACAGGTGCGCGCGAGGAGGCGTTGAGTGTTGCCAGGATTCTGGACTGCGAACCCGTTCTAGGAAGTTCCGCCACTCGAGAGCGCGTGCGGTCGCTTCTGTTCGGGGACATCCCTTGGGGGATCATTCACTTTGCAGGTCATGGATACTATGACAATCGAGGCTTGCAGGGTATCGCCCTCTCGGACGGCGTCTTGACGGCAGACGAATTGATCACAGAGCATGCGCGGAAGTTGAAAGCTCAAGTGGTGTGTTTGATGGCATGTTGGACGGGTATGGTGAATACAGACGTCTGGAACGAGCTGCACGGCTTTGTGAGAGGATTGCTCGTGGCCGGCGTGCTCAACGTCGTGGCGTCGAGCTTTCCGCTCGACGACACTTTTGCACGGACATTCTGTGAGAATTTCTACGCAGACTATCGGAGTGACTGGGATCCCGTTGGCGCTTTCAGAAGGGCGTTCGTGGAGACCAGGAAACCCGAGGATGCGACGTCATGGGGCGGTTTGTACATAACCGGCAAGAGATGAGCGGAACGTTGCTTGACAAAATTCCAATGCACTCAGACCGAGAATCTGACTGTTGGGATGTTCCAGAACGACCAGACGCCGCAGCCAGCGGCTGGCGGCGGCGCGCCGGAATCCGCACCGCACCCTTGGAGTTGCCCCTCCACGGCCACGGCCGCCCTACTTGCCGAGGTCGACGTACACGCCGCCGTTATCCTTGGCCAGCGCCTTCATGAAGTTCTTCTGAAAGTCTCCGATGGCGATCGTGTGGAGCACGATCTTGCGCACCTTGTTGATCCTCTTGACCTCGGCGCGGATCTCGTGCTGATCGATCACCTTGCCCACTGTGGGACAGCCGTCGGAGAGGAAGTAGATGGTGTCCACTCTGGACTTGAGGTTCTTGTCGTAGGTCTGGCTCTTCTTCTCGTCGTCGGGCACGCCGAAAGCGGCCAGCAGGGCGGCGTAGGTATTGGTCTTGCCCTGCTCCAGCGAAGCCGAAGCCAGCCCGGCGCGGGAGCGGAATCCCGCCCGGGCCCCGCCGAGCGGCTTGAGCCTTCGCACGAACTTGGCCGCCGAGTTCTTGTTCAGAATGTTGGTCGGCACCAGCTTCTTTTTCCACCACTTGATCTCGGTGGCGAACGCCAGGATGTTGTACTCCACGCCGTTGCCCAGGTTCTCGATGGTGCTGACGAGCTCCGATTTGACGATCTCGAGGCGCTGAAAGGAATCGTAGTCCTTGCCGCTGGCCCGGAACCTCTCGATCTCGACCACCTGGGTCTCCATGGAACCGGAGATGTCGATGACGAAGATGATCCTTTTCGACTTGGTCGGAATTCCCAAGAACTGCGCCGCAGGTCGGCTGTAGCGGGTGCCCTCTTTCTCGCGCTTCTCGCGGGCCGCCATGACCTTCTCGTAGTCGGGCACCTCGTAAGTGTCGCGGGCGGCGTCCCAGAACCTCTGCCATGTCTCGGGATCGTCGTCGTAGTTGTGGAAGGTAATCTCCTTGAGCGCGACGTAGGCGTCGCCGCGCAGCCGTCCCTTCTCCTCGCGCATGCGCTCGATGAGCGGCTGAATCCCCTCCTTGAAGCGCATTCTGCGCACGGCGTCGATCGCCGAGGCCCTGACCTGCCAGTTCTTGTCGTTGGCCATGACGTCCAGGATCTGATCCTTGCAGAGGTCGGGCCGGTTGATCTCGGCCATGCCGTCGATCGCCACGATCCGCAGAGTCGGGTCCTTGTCACCGAAGAGCTCCGTCAGGACGGGCAGGGACTCTGGGGATTTGATGCGCCCCAGCGCGGTCCCGATGGCCCGTTTGAGCTCCCAGTCCCGCGCGCGCTTGAAGAGCTCGCCCAGAGGCGCCACGGCGGAGTTGATCCCCATACCGCCCAGGGCTTCGGCGGCGCAGGCCAGCCGCGAGTGCTTCTTCTCACGTTTGTTCAAGATGTATGAGTCGATGAGATAGCGGGCCGAGGCCGCATCGCTGTAGGTACTGATCGTGGCGATGGCCGCCTCGCGGACCTTGAAGTCCTCGTCGTCGAAGGCGATGGTCAGCGCCTCGGTGGCCGCCAGGCTGTTCACGTCTTTGAGCACGAGGATGGCTTCGATCCTCTCGGCCACCGACCGCCCCTTCTTGAAGTAGTCTTTGAACTCCTTGACGATCTCGTTGTCGCCCTCGTCTCCCCCGAAAACCGGTCCGGCGTAAAGGAAGAACAGAGAGACGACCAGAGCCGTGACCATAACGGTCGACGAGCCTGACAAAACACGGCGCCTCTCTTGACCGCTTTGTTGAACCTTGCACCAGAGCATCGAGAAGGCCCTCCTTTCAGTTGGTCGCCAGTGATCGCACCATCATACCATGAGCCGGTCATTATTGAGAATAGGCTGGCGAAGCCAGATCTCATGTGATAACTGAAGAAAGCGTCCGAATCATCCGCATACGAGCCGATCGGCCCGAACAGTTTTTCGGTCTATATCGTCTTTTCATGGCCTTGTATCGAAAGAGCGCAGACAGCATACGATGGCACTCATTGCGACCCTATCCACCCATCTCTTCGCCTACCATCCCCTCGATCGCGCCATGATCGGCGCCGTCGCAAGCCGGGGTTTCGGGGCTATCGAGATCTTCGCGGTGCCCCAGCACCTCGGGCTCCTGGACCTCGATGCGGCGCTCCACCGGCTGCAGAGCGTCTTGGAGGCGGGAATCGCGATCCGGGCCCTGCACGCCCCGTTCTACGCCTCCCTCGAGGGCTTGCGTGCCGGCAAGATCTTTGCCCTCGGCGATCGCTCGCCGTCGAGCCGGCGGCAGGCACGCGCGGCCCTCAGCCATCTGCTGGCCCTGGCCGGCGAGGTCGGCTCGCCCGACATCGTCCTGCACCTCGGCCACCGCGCCGCGGAGTGCGATGGAGATCAGGTCTTTCTGAGCGAGACGGCGGAGCTCCTGCGGCAGACGCCCACCTTCGAAGGCCATCTGCTGGTGGAGAACACACCTCAAGTGCTCTCCGCGGCAGACGACCTGACCCGCATCAGCGCCCAGCTCGATCGGCGCCGGATCGACCTTTGCCTCGATCTAGGCCACATTTTTCTACATCTCAGCCGGCAGGCGGCCACCGCCCCGGCCACAGAGATACCCCAGTGCGTCGCGTCGCCGGAGGCGTTGCCCGACGCAGTCCTCGAACGGATACGCCACCTGCATGTCCATGACAACGGCGGCGAGCGCGACGATCACCTGCCTCCAGGCGAGGGCGGGATCGCCTGGTTGCCCCTGCTTGCACGCCTCGAGGCGCTCCCCCGGGAGATCGGCTTCTCCTTGGAGCTCCGCGATCCCGAGTCGGGAGTAGAGCCGCCCGACGTGGTCCTCGCCAAGATCCTGCGCCGCATCAACGGACCGGTGCGGGACCTGCTGCGGTCAAAGGGAGTGCGCCTGTGAACCGCCACGGCGCGCGCGAAGGCTCCGGCGAGGCCGGCCGCGAAGAGCCGCAAAATCTCCTCGGAAATAAACGATCGACGGCCTCCACGCCGTCGGTAACGGCGCTCTACGATCCGCAGCGCTTCCGCAGGTTACCCCTCCCGGGAGACGCGTCGACGCGCAGCTACTACCGGCTCGTTCCTCGATCGATCGCTCAGTCCGGCCGGGACGCCGGGAGCCGCCACGGGATCGAATCTGCAAAAGACACCGATGATACGGAGCTGCCGGAAGAACCTCGCGCCCTGATCCTCATGGTCTTCGAACCCCATGAAGGCCGCGAGGCGGTGGAGAACTTCATGCTCGTCACCGAGCTCTTTCAGGCCATGGAATGCCCGGTGCCGCAGATCTTACGTGCCTCTCCCGAGGCGGGAGCTCTGGTCCTCGAGGATCTCGGCGATCTGACCCTGGAGCAGGTCGCGGCCACGCGCACCGCCTTCCCCCGCGGGCTCTACGAAGAAGCGCTGCAGATCGTGATCCGCGCCCAGTCACAAGGTGGCGGCCAGCTCGGAAGCCGTCCATCCGTCGCGCACCGCTGCCTCGACCGCGCCAGGCTCGGTGCAGAGCTTGCCTTTCTGCGGTGCCACCTGCTCGAGCGCAACCGGCCGCTGTCCCCTGTGGCGACGCGCGCCACGGACGCCGCCTTCGACTGGATCGCCGGCGCGGTGGCCCGCATCCCCCCGGTGTTGAACCACCGTGACTACCACAGCCGCAACCTGATGGTCACCTCACGAGGGCTGGTCCTCGTCGACTACCAGGACGCGCTCTTGGCCTCGCCCTTTTACGATCCGGCCTCGCTGCTGCTCGACTCCTATACCCTGGTGCCGCGTGCTCTTCGCGAAGAGCTCCTGACCGGGTACCTCCGAGTAGCGCGAAGCCATGCTGCGATCCCCCTGCCCTCGAGCGATGCCGAGGCGCGCTGGTGGTACTACCTCACCGCCCTGCAGCGCAGCTTGAAAGCGCTCGGCACCTTCGCGTATCAAGGGCTGGTCCGCCGGCGGACGTCGTTCCTGCGCAGCGTGCCCCTGACGCTTCACCACATCCGCTGCAACCCCGCCGCCGAACGAGCCGTCATGTCACCTCTGCTCGCGATGCTCCACGATGAGGCGGGAGAGCTCACATGATAGGATTCATCATGGCCGCCGGGCTCGGCCGGCGTATGGCGCCCTTCACCGACGAGCTTCCCAAGCCCCTGCTGCCCGCAGGCGGCCCGACCTTCCTCGATCGCGGCATCCGCTTCATGAAGGCCTGCGGCATCGCAACCGTGGTGATCAACACCCACCATCTGGCCCCGCTCATCGCCGACCACGTCGTCGCCAACCGAGCCTTCGACATGGAGGTGATCCTCTCCCACGAACCTCAGATCCTCGGCACCGGCGGCGGCGCCCGTCGTGCCGCCGAGCTGGCCGGCGGCGGCGGACCGCTGGTGATCCTGGCGGCCGACATGGTGAGCAACCTCGATCCCCTCAGGCTGCTGGGGGCTCATCGGGCCGCCGGCCGCGGCTTGACCATGGTCTGTTCGACCTGTGGTGATGTGGGGCACTACGGCGCGGTGCGCGTCGCGCCGGACGGCAGGGTAGTCGATATCGCCGGCCTCGTCGCCGGCGGTGGAGCCGAGGCCGGACGCCCGACGGTCAACGCGAGCACCCACATCATCGAAGAGGAACTCTTGAGCCGCCTGCCCGGGCAGGGAGAGTGCCTGGTGCGCGACTTTTACATTCCGCTGATGCGCGCCGGAATCACGGTCAACGCTCACCTGCACGACGGTTTCTGGGGCGAAGGCGGTTCGCCACAACGCCTCTTCGAGCTCAACATGAACCTCCTGGATCTTGAACAGCCCGCTCCGATGCTCCACAATGACACGGTCCGCTGGATTGGCCCCGCCGCGATGCACCCCGACACCCGGCCGGGACGCGAGGTCACAGTGGGACCGCACGCGGTGATCGGCGCCGGGTGCGTTCTCGGCGACGGCTGTACGGTGCAACGCTCGATCCTGCTGCCCGGCGCTGTGGTCGACCCTGGTGAGGTCGTGACCGACACGATCCGGAGCAAGAATCACGAGTGGACCCCGGACAGGCCCACTCCTTGAGGAATCCACGATGAAAGGCCTCTACATCCTCGGCGTTCTCGTACTGCTGCTGGCTTCGCTCCTCTACTTCGCCCTCAAGGAAACCCACACCGATCTGACCCGACAGTACGGTTTCCTGCGCACCACGGTGGAGGAGATGGAGGCCCAGCTCAAGAAGGTGATGGAACCCCTGAAGCGGCTGAGATCCGAAAAATACACGATCAGGCTGGACAAGGATTTCAATCGCCTGCGCGGACGGGTTCAGGCGGCCGACAAGCGGCTCGACGCCGCCCTCCACAGCATCGAGCATATCGATGATCTGACCCGCGACGTCACCTCACGCTCGCTTGCGAGCATGCGCCAAGAAATGGACGTGTTGCTCGTGGACATCACGACCTTCACGTCGAGGGTCCGGACGATCCACGACTACGTCGTGACCAGTATCCCCTTGAGTGAGAAGATCAACGGCTTGATGCAGGCCTGTCAGAGCCGCGTGGCAGCGCGCGAACGCACCGGGGCACCATACAGCCCGGAGCAGTTGGACAAGGTGGAGAAGGTCATCGAGAACTCCCAGAAGATCCTCAAACAGTCGCGTGAGACGCTCAACTGGATCTGGCAGGATCTGGAACAGGGTAGAACCTATGCCGACCGGATGACCGGTGACATGCAGAAGTGCATTCCCTCCCTGGAGACGCTGCTCAAAGACCTCGAGGAGGGCTGATCGTCGAGAATTAACGCGGCTGCCACGAAGCAGGCACGATCTTGCGGTCCAACCGGCGGAACGTTCGCGGAGGCTCAGGGCTCCTCGACGAGGAAACGCCTCTCGCCCTCGCGTCGAGTGAATCCCTGGTCATCGAGATATTCGACGAGCGGGATCATCCACTTGCGCGAGGTCTGGAAACGGTCGCGAACGATCGGAATCTTCACCTCGCCATGCTCCCTGGAGACTTCTCGCATGGCCTCGCGGATCTGCTCGAGGATGTCGGCATGAAAGAGGTAAGATCCCACCTTGATGAGGCGCTCCTCTTCGAGCAGATACTGAATGACCGGTTCCAGCTCTTTGGGATTCTCGCCGGCGAGGCTCGAGATCTCCTTGGCGCTGGGCGGCCGGGCGCCGGCCTCATGCGCGAGGTTTTCGATCTTGGCGATGAGCGCGATCTGGCTCTCCGACGGCTGCGGCGTGAATCCTGCGCGCCGAGCCCTGCCGCCCTTGGCGAGCTCCACAAATCCCTCCTTCTCCATGATTTTCAGCAACGCCGCGGCTTGAGTGGGCTCGACGCTCAGCGCCCCTTTGTGACGGGTGAGATCGACGTACGCGGTGAGCGGATTGTCGCGATGCCGCTCCTCCAGAAAGGCGAGCATTTTGCGGATCAGGATCTCGTAGCGCTCGCGATGCATGAACAGGCCCGTCCGGGCTTCGATGATGTCGCCTGCGGCACGTAGCTCGTGGAGGCTCTTGGTGACCGCATCGGGGGGCAGATTGAGGGATTCCGCCACCTCCCGAGAGGCAAAAAAAGGAGTCTTGTGCTCCTTCGCTTCGACGAGAACCATGCCCTGCAGATCGGTCAGGGTGTCGCGCTTGGCCGCTACCCGCCCCAAAATATGGTCCTTGAAACGTTTGAGCTTCAACGGGGTCACACCCAGCACGCGGCCCCCGCCGATGGTGATCATCGGCGAGTGCAGTCTCAGGACGAAGGAGTCGCCGGGCACGGTCACGAGCGGCGACTTGAGGCGCAGTTGAATGAGGCACTGATCGCCCGGCTGAAGGGTCTTGCGCTCGAGCAGCACGAGGTTGGCCATGACCTCGGACGTTCCGGCATGCACCCGCACCTCGGCCATGTTCTTGAGCGGGTAGGTGAAGCTCTCGAAGACCTGGAAGTCGGCCTCGAAAAACTCGGTGCTGCGGAAACACCCCGGCGTGGCCACAGTGTCGCCCCGCTTGAGGTCGCGGTAGCTCACGTCGGAGATGTTGAGCGCCGTGCGATGGCCGGCTCGGCCTTCCGTGCATGCCCGGTCGTACGCCTGGATCCCCCTGATCCTGCCCGGCGCCGCAAGCGGCAAGAGCTCCACCTGATCCCCCACCCGGATCGTGCCGCTCAGCGGAACCCCGGTGACAACCGTGCCGAATCCCTTGGCCGAGAAGACCCGCTGAATCGGCATGCGGAACGCGCCGGGACGCTCGTCGGATTTGAGCTCGGCGATGGCCTCTTCGAGGACCTCGCGCAGTGTCTCGATACCGCGACCCTGCGTCGCGGATATGGGGATGATCGGGGCATCCTCCAGGAACGTTCCGATCGTCAACTCCCGAATCTCCTCCGCAGCGAGCTCGACCATCTCGTCGTCGACCAGATCGATCTTGGTGAGCGCGATGATGCCCCGCTCGATGCCCAGGATCGACATGATGTTCAGATGCTCGCTGGTTTGCGGCATGACCCCGTCATCGGCGGCGACGGCGAAGAGAACCAGGTTCACCGAGGTGGCGCCGGCCACCATGTTCTTGATGAAGCGTTCGTGCCCCGGCACGTCGATGACGCCTACGAGATCCCCCTTGTTCGTGGTGTAGAAGGAGTATCCCAGGTCGATGGTCATCCCCCTCTCGCGCTCCTCCTTGAGGCGATCGGGGTGGATTCCGGTGAGCGAACGGATCAGCTCGGATTTCCCGTGGTCGATGTGACCTGCAGTACCGATGGTAATATTGAGAATCTGCATGTGCGTGTCCCGATGTACCTCTCGTCCTGGTAATACTACCGACAAGCATCCCAAAATAGGGACGCCCTCCAGGCTTTTCAACTTCTATAATGTTCTATCATGACTGGCGGCGCGCCTATCACGATTCGATCGATCGGAGAGTCCCCCGTTGCGATCCCGGCACCCGCGATCCCGAGGTCTCAGAGCTCACAGCGGAAAAGAGAGAGAGAAGGAGCTTCCAGAATGGTTTTTCAGCAGCAAGGTAGAACACAACATGACGCCATTTTTCTCTCATAGCAGCTATCTCCGCCAGCGCTTCGGCGGCAAAGTCCGCCGGCTCGCGCTCGACGCCGGCTTCTCTTGCCCTCACCGGAGCAGCGGGCGCGGTGCCGGAGGCTGCCTGTTTTGCGATTCGCGAGGTTCCGGTACGGGCGCCTTCGACAGAGGGCTCAGCATCCTCGATCAGGCCGAGCAGGCGATCGCAAAGCTGGCCCGCTCGGGGATCGAGCGCTACATCGCCTACTTCCAGGCGTTCACCGGAACCTTCGCCGGCGTCGAGCACCTGGAGCGGCTCTACCGCGACGTGGCCGGTCTCGATGGGGTCGTGGGGCTCACGGTGTCCACGCGGCCCGACGCGCTTCCCGACGAGGTCGTCGAGCTCCTGCGCTCCTTCGCGCCTGGGGGCCGGGCGCGAACCAACCTGGACGTCTGGATCGAGTTGGGGCTCCAGAGCGCCTGCAACGCGACCCTCGAGCGGATCAACCGGGGTCACGACGTGGCGTGCTTCGACCGGGCGGTGCACAGGGTGTCCGCGGCAGGCCTGAAGATCGCCGCGCATGTCATCCTGGGCCTACCGGGAGAAGGCCGGGATGAGATCTTCGCCACCGCCGAGCATCTGGCGTCCCTGCCCCTCGACGGGATCAAGATCCACCACCTCTACGTGACCCGCGACGCCCCCCTGGCATCGCTCTACGACGAAGGCCATGTCCAGACCCTCGCCCTCGACGAATATGTACCGTTGGTGATCGGATTTCTGCGCAGACTCCCTCCCGAGGTGGTCGTCATGCGGCTCTGCGGTGGTATCGACAGAGAGCGATTGCTGGCGCCGGTCTGGCCGGTGGGAAGTGGTCAGGTGGCTTCGATGATCCGCGCCGCCATGATCGAGAGCGGGCTCGAGCAGGGAGATCTCTGGCTGCGGTCTGATTGAACGCAACGAGGGACCGGTTCAACCGTCCCGGTTCATCGCTCCCGGGTCTTCAGATCGGAGGGATAGAGGATCCGCTGGCAGGATTTGCAGAGCACGATCTCGCGCATCGCCACCACCCGGACGAAGTCATTGTTGGTGATCGCCATGTAACACCCACCGCAGGTTCGGCCGTCCACCGAAACGATGCCGTCGCCGCCGAGAGCTTTGCGTACACGGTCATAAACCTTCAGCGCGTCGGGATCGAGATTGTACATCTTGTCGCGCCGCTCCTGCTCCATGACTCCGGCTTCGCTCTCGTACTCGGTCAGATCCTTCTCGAGGGCTCCCTTGAGATCTTTGAACTCCTCCAGGCGGGCGTTGAATTCCTGCTCCGATTCGGTGAAAGTTTTCTCCATCGTATCCAGTTGGTCCAGGGCTTCGAGGATCCAGGTCTCCACGTCGCCCTTCTTCTTTTCCAACAGCAGGGTCTGGTCCTGGATCGCCGAGTATTCCTGGTTGGTCCTGGCTCCGACTAGCTGGTGGTTGAGCTTGGTGATCTTCTCCTCGTAGACCTTGAGGTCGACCTCGTTCTGGTGCAGCTCTTTTTTGAAGGTCTGGATCACCTGCCGCTTGGTGTCGAGCTCTCCACGGTCGTGCTCCACATCCCGGTTGTTCTTTTCGATCAGGGCGGGGCATTCCTCGCAGCGTTTGTGCAGGCGCGTGAGCTCTCGATCGAGATCACGCAGCTCAAGAAGACCTATCAGCGTTTGTCTCACCGTCTCTGTCAATGACGTTCACTCCTCGTGCGGTTCATATCTCATCGGGGCAACGTGAGGCTCAAAAAAGAGTGCACCTTCTTTGGGGACGAGCCGCAGATGTGCAGACTTGCGTTGCCTCATATCAGAGAGGAACGGAGAATGTCGCAATGAGCGGTGACAAGGTAACACAACCGCCGGCGCTATTCTACACTTTCGAGAAACCCCTCCAGCAGTCGGCTGCGTACGGGGTGCTGCAGCTTGCGCACTGCCTTGGCTTCGATCTGGCGAACCCTCTCGCGGGTGACCTTGAAAATCCGCCCCACCTCTTCGAGGGTATAGGTATAACCGTCGCCGATTCCGTAACGCAGCTTGATAATTTCGCGCTCACGGAAGGAGAGGGTGTGCAGAACCGACTGGATCTTGTCTTTCAACATTTCGTAGGCGGCTGCGTTGACCGGCGACTCGGCGCTCTCGTCTTCGATGAAATCGCCGAAATATGAGTCATCCCCCTCGCCGATCGGCCTGTCGAGAGAGATGGGATGTTTGGAAATCTTCATCACCCGCTTGGCTTCGTCCACTGAGATCGTGGCGGCCTTGGCGATCTCCTCGATCGTCGGCTCACGGCCGAGCTGCTGAATGAGCTTCTTTGTAATATTGCGCAGCTTCGACATGGTCTCGATCATGTGCACGGGAATCCGGATGGTGCGTGCCTGGTCGGCGATCGAACGGGTGATGGCCTGACGGATCCACCAGGTCGCATAGGTCGAAAACTTGTAGCCGCGGCGGTGCTCGTATTTTTCCACGGCCTTCATGAGACCGGTGTTGCCCTCCTGGATCAGATCCAGGAAGGAGAGGCCGCGGTTACGATATTTCTTGGCGATCGAGACCACCAGACGCAGGTTGCCCTGAGAGAGCATCTTCTTGGCGTTCTCGTACTCCTGGTACTGTCTCGAGATCTGCGCGATGCGTCGTCCCAATCGCAGCGGAGGCTCGAGGGCTTTCACCTGGAACACCTCGTACCGCCTCTTCAGCTCCTGGAACTCGGCGCGGTCCCGCGGTTTCGAGAAGGATGCGATCTTGCGCTCGACATCGAGCATGTCCCGGTGCTTCGCCTTGAGCATGGCGATCATCGGCTTGACTTTTTTGAGCTGAATGTTCAGCTCTTCCTGCAGAAAAGCGCCCTTGAGACGGCGGCGGCTGATCCGCTTGAGCAGTCCGTGCAGATCGGAATCATCGCACTGCCGGCGGATATAACGCTTGTAGTCCTCCTTGCTCTGCTTCAGGAGACGCTTGAGGGTTTTTAGATTGGTTCGAAGGCGCTTGGCGATCTCCTCCTTGCCCGACTCCAGTCCGCTCGTCGGAACCTTGAGAGTCCGATCGAAGGCCAGCTTGCCGTCCTGAACGTCCTCCAGGATCTCGATGCCTTCCCTTAATGCAAATCCCGAGCCAAGAATGAGCTTTCTGAAGATCCGGCGCGTGCTCTCGATCCGTTTGGCGAGAGCGATTTCCTCCTCGCGCGTCAGGAGCGGTATCTCACCCATCTGCGTGAGATACATCCGTACAGGATCATCGATTTTCTCGGTGGTCTCCGCCTTGTCGTAGACCGCCTTGATGGCCAGCCCCGTCTCGCTGCCCTCAGGCAGGTCGTTCTCGTCGATCAGCTCGATGCCCTGATCATCGAAATACATCAGGAGATCATCGAGATTATCGACGTCATCGGGGAAAACGCTGTTCATCTCCTCGTAGGTGATGAAGCCGTTCTTCTTTCCCCGCTCGACCATGGCACGCACAAGCGGATCCATCTTCTCGAGGAAATCGCTCTCCTTTTTCTTTTTCCACGATCCTCCCTTTTTTGCCCGACTCGTTCCTGCCATCACAATCCCACTCCGTGTATCAAAACCTCTCATCGCGGTATGCACAGGTTAAAATGTGTCGCGGTGTCTCTTTTTCAGGTCCTGCTCCTTGAGCAGACGATTCAGTTCAGCCAGATACTCATCCCCTCTGGCGCTGTTCACGTCATCGATGATCTCCTTGTTCTTACTCCGGATCCGCTGATACTCGCGGTTTCTCCTGCAGTTTCTCAGAAAGTCCAGAGCCTCGTGAACCAGCGTTTCAGGATCGATCTGCCGCTCGTCCGACAGAAGCCGCGTCAGCCTCTCGCGGGCCGGCTGATCCTCGCGCAGAACATGGAAGAGGTCGTTCGGTTGCGCTCTCGTCCCGTCGCGATTTTCGCCGTCGAGGAGCAGAGCGAGGATCCGTGCCTCAGCAACGCCTTCGAGGTGCACCTGCTCCAGCTCACACCTGAGCTCTTCGATGAGCCGGGAAGCCATGAGCAGACCCAGAAGCAGATCTTCCTCGGCGCGCTGCCGCGAGCTGGGCCGCGCTTCGGCCTCGGCGACTATTCGATCATTGGGCTGCCCCCGGTCGCGGGCCGGGTGCGTGCTCGAACCCCGCTTGCGGAACTCGCGGCGCAGAAGAGCCTCTGAGATGTCGAGGTTCTCAGCGATACGGGTGAGCACGAGATCCCGCTTGATGGGATCGGCCACGTTCTCGATGAGGCTCATGAGCTCGCGGGCGATCTTCGCGCGACCACCAGGGGAACGCGCATCAAAACGTTTAACGAGCTGACACAGCGAAAAATCGAAGAAATCCTGCCTGTTTTCGGTGACGAAGCCCTTGAATGCGCTGGCTTCGTTCTGACGAAAAAAGTCGCAAGGATCGATCCCTACTTCCAGGGGCACGACCATCACATCGAGATCAGCGGCGAGCAAGATCGGGACGCCCCGTTCCGCGGCTGCGGCGCCGGCGCTGTCTCCATCGAACAGAAGGTAAATCCCATCGGCGATCCGACGCAACACGCGGGTATGTTCAGTGGTCAGGGCCGTACCGAGCGTTGCTATCGTGTTTCGAACACCTCGATGATGGGCCATGATCACGTCGGTATAGCCCTCGACGACCAGAGCAACCCGTTTTTTCGTAATCGCCGGCCTGGCCTTGTCGAGACCGAAGAGGAGGCTGCTTTTCTGAAAGATCTCGGTTTCGGGCGAGTTGATGTACTTCGGTTCCGAGCCGTCGAGCACCCGGCCGCCGAAACCTACAACGCGACCCTGAATATCTAAGATCGGAAAAATCAACCGCTCTCGGAAAAGATCATAAAATTTTCCTGAAGAACTTTTTTTGATCAAACCGGCGCGAAGGAGATCGTCATTCGTAAACCCCTTTCGGACAAGACGTTCTAGCAACCAAGTCCAACCGGCGCTTGCAAACCCGATCCGAAAAGGTTTGATCGCTTCCCGTGAGAAGCCTCGATTTTTCAAATAATCGCGTCCCGCAGCACCTGCAGGCGCCGCCAGGTTCTCCTCGAATTCGAGACACGCGGCTTCGAGAACGGTGTAGAGCCGAGTTTTCGAGGCCCGGTGCTCGGCAGCCTGCACGCTCCCACGGTTCCCCTCGCGGCTCGTAACGTCGATGCCGCAACGGTCCCCCAGGACCTTGAGCGCCTCCACGAATGAGACGCTCTCCATGGCCATGACGAAATCGAAGATATCCCCCGACTGGCGGCAGCCGAAACAGTAGTAGAACTGGTTCTGGCTGTTCACCGAAAACGATGGAGTCTTTTCGTTGTGAAAGGGACACAGAGCCACATGGCGAGTCCCCCTCTGAGTCAGCTCGATGTAAGATCCCACCACGTCCACGATGTCGAGGGTCTCTTTAATGCGTCTGGTGAGGTCTCGATCACCGGTCATTCCGCACCTACCCCCAGACCGCAGCTTTGAAGAGTTGAGACTGTTGATAACCGATTCCGACCGAGGGCATTACGAATTGAAAGTTTTTGAACCGTTTTAAATCGGGACACAACAAAGAACATCGTAGCATACCTCTTAATAGCCTAAAATCAAGTCATTTAGAGATTTTTTGCTGTAATTCTCAATCTTCGATCCCACAAGTCTAAGGCTTTCGGCATCCGCTTCCGAGTGTTTCACGAACCCAACATCAGCTAAACCGGGCATCCCCATCAAATACCAAGCTCACCGGCCACACGGGCGAGCTCCACGATCTCCTGGTATGCGAGCGATTCGGCACGCCTGGCGAGATCGTGGCCCCGATGCAGGTAGCCATCTCTCAACCGCCGCCCCCCATCGGACACTCCAAGATGCATCGCGAGCGACTTGAACCATCCCTTGCGGCGGTGCGCAAAGATCGCTTTGACGATTTTTTTGAACGTCGCATAGGACACATCATCCCCGAGCGGCGGGGCGGCGCGCGGGATCACCTCGATCACCGACGATGCCACCTTCGGAGGCGGCCAGAACGCCGAGGCGTTCACCCGTCTCAGCCTGCGCACGCCGGCGAGGAGCGACACGAGAACGCTCACCGATCCGTAGCTGGCGCTGCCAGGCTTCGCGAGCAGCCGGTCGGCGACCTCGTTCTGAACGGTGACCACCATGGTGTCGATCGACAAGCGGCTCTCCAAGAGGTTCAACAGCGCCGGGACGGAGATGTTGTAGGGCAGGTTGGACACCACCTTCAATCCTCTAAAGGCCTCCGCATCGATCTCCCGCCGCAGGTACGCCATCAACGATGCATCGATCCTGTTCTTGCGGTCCAGAAAATCGATATGCTGCCAGAGGACGCGGGACTGCTCGCCGAGCAGTTTTCTAGCCAGCTCGATCATTTTAGCGTCGATCTCTACCGCCACGATCGTGGCGCCGGCCTGCAGCAGGACTTCGGTGAGGCAACCGGGCCCAGGTCCGATCTCCAGCACCAGATCATCGGGCCCCACCGCGGCCGCACGGACCATGAGCTCGAGGATCCCACGTTCTTTCAGAAAGTTCTGGCCCCATCTCTTCCGCGGACGGATTCCCATTTCGAGCATGACGTCTCGAATAGCGCTGATATTCGTTTTGACCATCGCCGATTTCACTTAGAAGCGCAGATCGTCTTCGTAGCCCCGATTATTTCATGAACGCTGTAGCAAAGATCGTGCAGGCGCTCACGAAGAGTCCGGACTAGAGCAACCCCATCTGCTCCATTTCCACCAGTACCACGTCGAGAGCGTTGTGTTTTTGCAAGGGACGACGGTAGATCCTGTAAACTCCCTCGTCCTTGAAACAGGCGAAAATCTCGGCCTCGCCATCGCCATCCGCATCGAGCACATCGAGGTCGGCGAGTTCGGCCCCGGTCTTCATGAGCATCATTCCGATCTGCCCCGTGGCGAAATCGAGCAGAGCGATCTGACCGTAGAGTGAGTAAAGAAAAATCTTTCGGTCTTCATCGCGGGTCAGCGCCGCAATCAGAGGAGCCTGGCTCGAGTAGAGCGGGATATGACGCCACCATCGGAGTCGGCTTTGATCCTGCTCGAAGCAGATGAGATGGCCGCCGTTGGTCCAAAGCAGGAGCGGATCATCGCCTCCGATCGCATCGTCACCGCGGCCACCGGCGCTCTCCCGGCTCCAAGAGTTGCGATAGCCGGAACCGAGCACGCCCTGGAGCAGTACCAACCCCATGGGGTCCCCCTGGAGAGAGACCGGCACGAGCGCAATCCTGCCGTTGCGGTCCAGTTCGGTGAGAATCCAGGTCACCGAGCCATCGTTGCGGCATACGACCTGTTTGATGTGAAACTCCTGCTCCAAATAACGCCGGCAGGCCTCCCGCGCTCGAGCCTCGTCGATGCTGCCCTCAGGGCCGTAAGCCTCGAACGTGGCTTTCGGCCGAGAGAAGACCCAGGCACCTAAATGGAACGCGGTCACGTTGAGCGCAAGAGGTTTTGCCACCCGTACCTCGACCAGGATCTTGCCAGCGCTACGTCCCGAGCACAGGTCGAGGGTCTGTTTGAGCACAAATCGCCCGACGGGACCGAGGAAGGGTGCGCTCGCCGCTTCGATCTGTTCCATGCTCTTCTTCAGCACCTGGGGTCTCTCGGCAAAACCCAGAAAAACGGCGCCCCCAAATCCGCCCGGATAGAGGTTGACCATGCGCTCGCCGGGCAGGGTTGCCATGGTCAGAGTGCTTCCATCTGACCGGGTGAGGAGGTGAAACGCGGTACGCTCCGTCGACTCTTCGACCACCACCACCAGCAAGGCACCGTCCTCGCCGTCTTCGGCAGACGTGCCGGCAGGGGGCACGAGCTCGCAGTCGGCGAAAGTCCCGCTCAAGGCCACCTGCCAGAGCAGTTCTCCCGTCTCCGCACGGTGGCAGGTCAGGAAAGTACGCGCCGCGCTCTCCTGGTCGCCCGAATCTCCGTTGTCCTCGGTGCCGTTCTCGTTCTCGTCCTCGTTCCCGTTTCCGTTTCCGTTTCCGTTTCCGCTTTCGGTCCAGGCGGTGGCGATCATCACCCCGTCCGGGGTGTTCCACTGGACCATTTCGCGCGGCTCGGCGGGAAGGACGAAGGCCCACTTCTGACGGCCCTGCAACGAATCCCAGAGAATCAGCCGGTTGCGGGCTTTGTCGAGCAGGGCAGCGCGCTTGCAGAGCCCAAAAGAATCCTCGATCACGAGCAGCCGGTCATAGCCGGGTGCTGCGCGCCAGAGCGGGCTCCAATCGTCGGCGAAAGCCGCCAGCTTGCCGTCGCGGTGTTCGAGAATGAAATCCGCTCCCCCCTCACCGTCGAGGTTTCCCAACGGCTCCAGCTTGAAGTATCCAGCAACCCTCTGGACCAGCCGGCTCCGTCGTGCGAAATCGAGGAGCCGTAAGATAGGCCCCATGTCACGTCCCGCAGCGGCGAGCTCCAGGAGCGCGCTGCGCCGCTCGACGGAAGCGAGAGCGCCGATCCTCTCCACCAGTTCCGCCACGAGGGGAACCGCGTTGCTGCGGGCGCAGCGGAAGCCGACGGCAAAATTCCGGTTGTCAGTCTCTTCAGTGTCGGGGGTCAGGAGAAAATCGAACTCCCTGTTTTTCCATTCGTCCTTGGGATGCCCCCAGTCGGTGAAGCTGCCACCCATCACGAAGTGGAGCTTCTCGTGAGACGGATGGATCGGCTCCCCGTACTGCGACGAGGTCCACTCGGCCACGTTACCGGCCATGTCGTAGCAGTTGTTCGGGGATTTGCCGCTCTCGAAGGTGCCGACGCGCACCGCTCGTCCGATGCCGGCGCGCAGGGAGTTGCAGAAAAACTCGCTGATGAACCGGTCCCCCCAGGGATAGGGTCTCGTCGGCCGCACTCCCGCCGCGGCGAGCCATTCTTCACGTGTGGGAATCTGCTTGCCCCAATGGGTGGCGTAGGCGAGAGCGTCCTGAAAATTGACGAAAACGACGGGCAGCTCATCCTCACCCTCCCGCGGCCTCGCCGAGCCGCGGCCCCTGTCATCCCAGTGAGCGAGGAAGGACTCGTCCACGGCCGGCCAGAAACCCGAGTCGCGAAGATAAGCGTGATACTGCCCGTTGGTGACCTCGTATTTGTCCACGAAGCAGGCTTTGGGGCGGATGACGGGTCCCTCGTTGACCCGCGTGGAGAGCACGACGAGAGCCATATTCTCGATCTCGGGCAGATAGAGTCGGGTTGGCTGTGGTCCCTCCTGCTGCGCCCGATCACAGGCCCCGAGCAGAAGAGCCAACCCGAGCAGGCCAGCCGCAAGCAATGCGATGAGGGGTACAGGCCACGAAGGATCGGTGAGCATCTTCGGCCGGTGAGGATCGGTATCGGGAGTTCCGAGGGAGGGTGGGAACGGGGAACGCTTCGTGTGGGTTAGAGCTCTTCCCTGCACAGGCTCAACTCCCCTTCGATTGAACAAAAGGGGCTCCAGCGGAACGGTGCGGAAGATCCCTCAGGTGCCAGCGAAAAACACCCTGAAATCTTGACGCATCGCCCAACCCGAGCTCGAATCCAGGTCGATCTCAGAGGAGGTCACCGAAGAGAACCGGTGACATCGCTCACTCCTCGGCGGCGGCGGCTCATCGACGGCCTTGGAATGCAGGCGTCCAAATCACCGGAAACCGCGCGCCCTCTCGAGCGCCGAGAGCCGTTTCTTCGAGCGCGTGCTCGAGAAGCAGCGGCTCATCGATGATCGCATTACTGGTAGAGGATGATCTCCACCCGTCGGTTCTTCATCTTGTTGTCGGGATTGTCGTTGGGAGCCAAGGGCTTGAAAGGACCGTAGCCTTTCACGCTCATCCTATCTTCGGTGACGCCGCTCTTGCGGAGAAAATCCATCACGGCAATCGCCCGCATGACCGAGAGCTGAATGTTGCCGAAAGGGTAGAGGTCTTTGGTCTTGACCACAGGATCGGAATCGGTATGCCCCATGATCTCGATCTGGCCCGTACGCGATTTCAGCTCGTTGGCAACCCAATTGAGCGCTGTCTCGCCTTGGGACTTGAGCGTCATGGCGCCTGAATCGAAGAGAATGTCGTCACGCAGACGAATGCCCGTTCCAGATCCCTGGTTTCCGCTCAGCTTGAAAATTTCGACCCCTTCGATGACCGAGCTCTCGGCCCTGTCCTGGAGTTCGGAGATCTGCTGATTGAGCTCACCGATGATCCGGTCCGCTTCGACACTGTGCTGGCGGTAGCGTCCGGTCTCGTCCTCGAGGCTCAACGCTTTTTCCTGGTAGAGCTGTTTCTCGGCTTCCAGCTCTTCGATTTGCCGTCTCTTCTCGGCGTCCCGATTCTCAGCGTTCGACAGCTTCTCCTTGAGGCGTTCATACTCTCCGACGGTCACGCAACCGTTCGTGACCAATGCTACGAGAAAGATCAACGCGACGATTTGCCAACTCGTGCCCCTACCAGTCACCCAACACCTCCTCCGCGTCTTTCAAGGAGCTTGTTCCCAAACGAAAGCTCAGCTCCGTACCATTAAGCTGCCACAAACAACACCGGCCGCGCAATACGCGACATGCACGATTCATCCCGGACACGATCCGTGCCCGGGAAGAGACCGATCCACCGCGTCTCACTCTACTTGAACATGCCCACGAGCCAGCCGATGACCGGGCTAGGTTCGCTGGTGGCGATATCGAGTACGACCAGAATCCCGAGCAGCAGAATGATTGCCGAGATCACCATCACGCCCAGCATCGCCGGGCCTTCGACGACCTCATCCTCTTCCATCGCGGCTTTGGACCGGCGAATCGGCGATCTTCCACGCGCTTCCACGGCGTCATCGCCGAGCAAATCCTCCTCGTCGTCGATCAACAGCTCGTCGTCAACATCGCCGACAGCTTCTTCCTCATCGACAACCTCGAGGTCATCCGACTCGAACAGGTCCTCCCCGGAGAGGGGCTCGGTCTTCATGCCAACTTCTTCCTCGTCGCCGATATCCAATTCATCGAAAACGAGTTCCTCGGTCAGCTCATCCCCAGACGACTTGGCACTTGCGGCTTTACCCGCTTCCAGGTCTTCCAATTCCCGATCGCCGTCGAGTAGATCGATGACGTCGGCGTCATCGCCTTCCTTGCCTGATGATGCAAAACGGTCGATATCTTCCTTTTTGAACCTCATCTGATCGGAATCGCGGAAGGCCCGGATCTCGCCAGCCGATACCAGCTTCTTGAGCTCTTCCTCTTCGATCTGGAGCTCGCGCATCACGCGTTCAAAGGACATGTAATCTTCGTTCACTCCGAGGACCTCCTTAAGGGACTCATATTCGAGTCAGAAGGGATTGTGAATCCCTTCGCTCGCTGTCTCAAAACTTTCGTCACATCTTTGTTTTGAACGATGCTATGGAGGTAACTTAGTGGGTCAGGTCAACAACGTAACCTCTTCCCATAACTTTACCTCATAAGCATCCCCTTAAAATAAGGCCGTGGGCAACGTAGTTCAAGAACAAATTCTTGTTGATTCTGGAATCAACATGCCCTTTGATTTACGTATAACTCTCTATAAACCCTAGGGTTATACGTCGAAAGAATCTCCATTGAGGCCCGCGTGCGATCGCTTTTCATCCAGCCCCGGTTCTCCTGCGAGCCTGGCACCACCGGACCTGATATATTGTATTCATCGGTCTTCCCGATTCAACATAAATGCAAGATATTGTGGTTCACATAAAATCAGCCTCTCCCATGCGCGGCCCCTGATGTTTTTCCGCCAAATCCCGATCATGAACTCCTCACGAGGCCGGAAGGGTGATCCTGATCGAGGTTCCGCCGCCCAAGGCGCTTTGGGCCTCGATGCGCCCGCCATGGTTGGTGATGATGTTGTGGGCGATAGAGAGGCCGAGACCGGTGCCATCGCCGGACGGTTTGGTGCTGTAGAAGGGTTCGAACGCGTTGTTCAGCAGTTCCTCGCTCATGCCGCAGCCGTTGTCGCGCACTTCGACGATCGCGGTGTTCTCGACGAGGTCGTGAAAACCGGTGATCTCGATCGTGCCGCCTCGGTCCTCGATGGCATCGACGGCGTTGATCAGGATGTTGAGGAACACCTGCCGGATCTCGCCTGCCTCGCAGATGAACCTCAACCCCGGGGGATTCACTGCCAGCGTCACCTCGATCTCCTGCCTCTTGATCTTGTGCGCGATCAGAGCCAGAGCGTCTTCGAGAACCGCGACGACCGCCGTCGGCTGGGGTTCCATCTTGCGCGGCGTGAACGCCAGGAGGTTGCGGACCGTTATTTTGATCCGCTCCAATCCCTCGATGATCAATCCCAGATACAGATCGTCCCGGCTTCCCGGCTCGGCATTCTCCTTGAGCCGGATGGCGGCGTTGATCATGCCACCGAGTGGATTGTTGATCTCGTGGGCAATACCTGCGGCCAGTTTGCCTGTCGACGCCAGGCCCTGAGCGACCTTGAGATGCCGTTCGGCGAGCTGAACCCGGCGGCGCACCTCGGCCAGCCTCTCCTGTAAATGCCGGTGGAAGTCCCCCACCTCGTTGACCATGAAGTTGAAGGATCTGATCAGCCGCCCCACCTCGTCCTGCGATCCCGACCCGGCGCACTGAACCGAGAAATCGCCGCTTGCCACCCGGTCGGCGACGCTCGCCATCTCTTCCACCGGCCGGATCACGAGTGTCGACAGGATGACGTAGGTGGCCACGATGAGCACCAGGGTGCCGCCGCCCATGGCGATCCAGAACACGGTGAGATCGAAAAAATCGACCCTCTCCGCAATGCGCGGAAAGCGCGGTCGTACGAATGCCGCTCCCCACACCTTGCTGTTGTTTCCCGCTGCGAGGGGCTGCGCGACGGCCCCCTGCGATCCGTTGCTCTGCGAGGGACGCACGTGGATCGGAATGGCGATGGCGTCGCCCTCGGTAACCCGCCGGTCTTCGGCGATGGCCCTCTTGAGCATCTGCAACGCGGCAGCGCGATCGAAGGAGGGAGAGCGCTGCCGGCTGCCGAGAGGATTAAGCTCGATGTCGGTGTAGATGATCTCGCCCTCGAGCTCCACATAGTTCTTGAGCACCAGAGCATCGTCGAAGTTCTCCCACTCCTCCCAGTGGATGATGCTGAGCGGTGTGATGTCCTGCTCCTCGAGCCGAGCGAGGGATTCCTCGAAGAGCAGGATGTTGGAGAAGCGCTCGATCACCTCCTCACGGTTTTCACGGATCTTGGCGAGTGTCCGGCGTTGCTCCTCGCGCTGAGTGCCCACGCTGCTGAAGATCGCACTCAGCAGGAGCGCGGTGATCGCCAGATTCACGGTGATGATCCAGAGCAGGACTTTCGTGCGCAGCGACATCGCCAGTCAGATCCCCGCTTTCGCATCTCGAGGCCGATCGAATTCCGCAGCGACAGCTTTTTCGCGCCTACTGCATCCCCAGGGTGTTGAGCATCTTGAGAATCGGCAGAAAGAGCGCCAGCACGATGAAGCCGACCACCAGGGCCAGGAGGATGATCATGGTCGGCTCGAGCGCCTTGAAGAGCGTCGAGACCTTGATGTCGACCTCAGTGTCGTAGGTGTCGGCGATCTTGAGCAGCATCTGATCGAGGGTACCGGTGGCCTCTCCCACATCGATCATGTTGACCACGAGGTCATCGAAAAGCCCACTCTCGCCGAGAGGCGGGGCGATGCTCTCCCCCTCGCGGATCGAGTCGTGCACTTCACCGACCGCCTTCATCAACACGGCGTTGGCGATCGATTCCTTCACGATCGCCAGCCCCTCCAGAATGGGCACACCGCTGTGGAGCAGCGTTCCCAGGGTCCGCGAGAAGCGCGAGATGATCGCCTTCTGGGTCATCTCACCTGCGAGAGGGAACTTCAGGATCCAGCTATCACGCCGGAAAATGAAGGCCTCGCTCCTCAAGGCCAGGCGATAGCCCAGCCAGAGCAGGATCGGGACGGCCAGGAATATGTACCACTGATTCACGATCGCATGGCTGAACCCGATGAGGAACTGGGTCGGAATGGGCAGCTCCTCGTCGAAGGTCTCGAAAATGGAGCTGAACTTGGGCACTACAACGAGCATGATGAAGATCAGAATCGCCGCGGCGAAGAGCATCACCAGAGTGGGATAGGTAAGAGCCTCCTTGATGCGGCTCTTGATGTTCTCGGCCTTCTCCATGAACTCCGCCAGCCGGGTCAGGATCTGATCGAGCACACCGCCGGTCTCGCCGGCGCGCACCATGTTCACGTAGAGCCGATCGAAGACCTCGGGCCGCTTGGCCAGCGCTTCCGACAAGGCGCTCCCCCCCTCGACATCTTCGGTGACGGCGAGCAGGGTGTCCTTGAAGGGGCCGGGGCGCAACTGTCCTTCCAGGATCTTGAGCGAGCGCACCAGGGGCAGTCCGGCGTTCTGCAGCGTCGAGAGCTGGACGGTGAACTGCATCAGGGCCTTCGGTGAGACCCGTTTCCTGAAAAGAGCGAAGCTCTGCTTCGAGGCCGCTCTGGTCTTATCCCCGGCGGTCGGCCGAGGCGTCTTGGTCGGTCGCGGTTTGCGTGTTTTTTGCAGGGGCATGTTCTTTCGACGAGCTCCTCCATTGATTGGTGATTGAATAAGTCGCCCGGCCCGCCCCACCGGCTCGATCGGCACCATCGATCCGGTCCTGCGGAACGGCTCGCGGGCCGGCGGCATCAGCCGCTCATCATAGTCTCCCGCACGACTTCCTCGACGGTCGTGATGCCATCGTACACCGCCAGGAGCCCGCTGTCACGCAACGAGCGCATCCCCTCTTCGGTCACGACCTCTCTGATCTTCTGGGTCGAGGCCTCTTCCAGGATCAGGCGCCGGATCCGCTCGGTGATCGGCATGATTTCGTAGATCGCCAAGCGTCCCTTGTAGCCCGAGAAGTTGCAGTTGTCACACCCCTGGCCGTAGGCGAACTTCTTGCCCACGATAGCGTCGCGGCTCAGGTTGATCTCGCGCAGCACGGCATCATCGGGCTCATAGAACTGCTTACAATCCTTGCAGATGCGGCGCACCAGCCTCTGAGCGATGACCGCGTCGAGCGTCGCGCTGAGCAGGAAGGGCTCCACTCCGATGTCGATCATGCGGGTGATCGTCGACGGCGCATCGTTGGTGTGCAGGGTGGAGAAGACGAGGTGCCCCGTGAGCGAGGCCTCGACGGCGATCTGGGCGGTGTCGCGATCGCGGATCTCGCCCACGAGGATCACGTCGGGGTCCTGTCTGAGAATGGTGCGCAGCACCCGCTGGTAGGAGACGCCGATCTCGTCGTTGATCGGAATCTGCACGATCCCATCGATATCGTACTCCACGGGATCCTCGGTGGTGATGATCTTGGTCTCCTCGGCATTGATCTCGCTCAGCATTGAATAGAGCGAGGTGGTCTTTCCCGAGCCAGTGGGCCCGGTGACCAGCACGATGCCGTGCGGCTTGTACATGATCGAATGCAGGATCTCGATGTCGTTCTCCCGCAGCCCTAGCTTCTCCAGGTCGAGGGCGACCACGCTGCGGTCCAGGACACGCATCACGCAGGATTCGCCGAAGATCGTCGGCAAGGTCGAGACGCGCAGGTCCACGGGATTGCCGCCGATCGAGAGCTCGATGCGACCGTCCTGGGGAACCCTCGTTTCGGCGATGTCCAGGTTGGCCATGACCTTGACGCGCGAGATGAGCGGCACCGCCAAGGCCCGCGGCGGCGACTCCATCTCGTAGAGCACACCGTCGACGCGGTAGCGGATCTTGAAATCGCTCTCGAAGGGCTCGAGATGGATGTCGGAGGCCTTGTCGCGGATCGCCTGGAAGAGGATGTAGTTGAGCAGCTTGACCACCGGACCGGCGTGGGCCATCGCCTCGGTATCGCTCAGATCCAGCTTGCCGGCCACGTCTTTGGACTCGAACTCATCGACGATGGCTGTCAGGTTCTGTGTGGTGGAAACGGTTCCGTAGTACCTGGTGATCGCCTCGTCGACAGCCTTCTCGTCGGCGATCACTCCCTGGACCTCGGCGTTGACCATGAAGCCCAGATCATCGAGCATGTTCACATTGAGCGGATCGGCGATGGCCACCGTCAGAATACCCTTCTCGTGTTTGATCGGCATGACACGGAAGAGCGCGGCCGTGGTGGCCTCGAGCTGGTTGACCACCTCGGGGGGAATGGTTTTCCCTTGTAGATCGAAAAAATCCATGCCGCCCTGGACACCGAGCGCCATCGAGAGCTGGTTCGAATCGATGACCCCCAGCGAGATGAGGATCTCGCCGATGAGCCCACCCTTATTGCGCTGAACGACGAGGGCTTCCTGGATGTCGCCCTCGGTGATCAGCTTCATCTCCTTGAGGATCCTGCCGAGTGGTTTGCGCGATCCTGTTTTGGCCGTTTTAGGATTCATCTCATTCGTCTCCCACCCCGCCGGAGTTGGCCTGCAGGTCCCCAGGGTTCTGGGCGAAGGGCAGGGCGTCCTGGAGCGCGATCTGCCCGCTGCGTACGAGCCCGACGATGAAGTCGTCGAGCAGGATCATTCCTTGACGCCTCGATGTCTGGATGACCGAGGTGATCTTGAAGGTCTCCGACTTTCTGATGTGGTTCTCGATGGCGGCGTTTTTGGTCATGATCTCGAAGGCCGCCACGACCCCGGTGCCGTCTTTCCTGGGGACCAGCACCTGGGAGATCACGGCCTCGATGGAGAACGACAACTGGGCGCGGATGTGCTCCTGATACTCGGGAGCGAAGGCATCGATGACCCGGTCCACCGTGCGGGCCGAGCCGGTGGTGTGCATCGTTCCCATGACCAGGTGCCCTGTCTCCGCCGCCCTGATGGCGGTGGCCATGGTCTCGTTGTCACGCATCTCCCCCACCAGGATCACATCGGGATCCTGCCGCAGCGCCCGGCGCAGGGCTTCGGGGAAGGCGGGCACGTCCCGCCCGATCTCCCTCTGGGTCACGATCGACTGCTTGTGCTCGTGAAAGTACTCGATCGGATCCTCGATAGTAATAATGTGCCGGTCCATGTTGGTGTTGATGAAATCGATCATCGTGGCTTGCGTGGTGGTCTTGCCCGAGCCGGTGGGACCGGTTACGAGGATCAGCCCTCGCTTCTGGTAGAGGATCTTCTTGATCGATTCGGGAAGGCCGATCTGTTCAAAGCTCAGCAACTCCGAGGGTATGACCCGCAGGGCCACTGCCAGAGAGCCTTTCTGGCGGTAGACGGAGGCACGAAAACGGGCGCGGTCGTTGAAGGAAATGCCGAAATCGGTGCTGCCGGTCTCCTCGAGCTCGCGTAGATGCTCCTCAGGCGTCAGCTCCTTGACCGCCTTCTCCAGGTCCTCTTCGGTCAGCGTGCGTCCCGGCAGCGGCTTCAAGCGTCCGTGGTGGCGCATCACCGGGGGCAGCCCCAGCGTGAGGTGGAGATCGGAGGCCGTCTCATCCACCACGGTGTGAAGCAGCGATTGAAGGTTCAAGAGGCTCATCCTTTCCATTTTTGCGCATCCTGTGCCAGGGATGCGCACGATCACCTGCCGGCCGCACCCGGCTCGTCGTTTACCATGGATCAACCCTCGGCTTGCACGGCCTTGAGAACCTCGCGGATCGACGAGGTTCCGTCGAGAACCTTGCGAATGCCGTCGGCGAGCAGGGTCGACATCCGGCCCGATGAGATCGCCTGCCGCCGGATCTCCGCGGTAGGCGTCACGCGGAAGGTCATCTCTCGAATGGCCCAGTCGAGCTCCATGACCTCATAGATGCCGATCCGCCCGTGGTGGCCGGTGTTGCGGCATTGATCACACCCGCGGGCGCGGAAAATATGGGCCTCGGCCGCGACCTCCGGGTCGATGTCGAGAGAGCGCAGCTCGCTCTCTTCGGGTGTGTACTCCTCCTTGCAATGATCACAGAGGCGCCGCACCAGTCTTTGCGCCATGATGGCTTGGATCGACGAGGAGACCAGGAAGGGTTTGACTCCCATGTCGATCAACCGGGCCAACGCCGACGGGGCGTCGTTGGTATGCAGCGTGGAGAAAACGAGGTGTCCGGTAAGCGCGGCCTGAATCGCGATCTCGGCGGTCTCACGATCGCGGATCTCACCGACGAGGATGATGTTCGGCGCCTGGCGCAACATGGCTCGCAGAATGCGTGCGAAGTCGAGACCGATGCCATGCTTCACCTGCACCTGGTTGATGCCTGGAAGGTGGTACTCGACCGGGTCCTCGGCGGTGATCAGCTTGACATCCGACCTGTTCAGCTCTTTGAGCGCGGCGTAGAGCGTGGTGGTCTTTCCCGATCCAGTCGGCCCGGTCACCAGAAAGATGCCGTTCGGTCGCTTGATGATCTGCTTGAAGCGCGCGTACTCGGATTCGTGAAACCCCAGCTCCGCCATCGAGACGAGACCGGTCTCCTTGTCGAGCAGCCTCATGACCATGCTCTCGCCCCAGTTGGAGGGCAGGATGGAGACACGAATGTCGATCTCCCTGCCCTTGACCTTGAGGTTGATCCGTCCGTCCTGAGGTTTGCGTTTCTCGGCGATATCCATACCGGCCATGATCTTGAGACGGGAGATCATCGAGCCGTGGAGATGGATCGGGTGGGACGCCACCTCGTGCAGGGCGCCGTCGATGCGGAAACGGATCCGGATCCGATCGGACTGAGGCTCGATGTGGATATCGCTGGCACGCTCTGATACCGCCGATTCGATCATTTTGGACACGAGCCTGATGATCGGCGCGTCGTCGCTCTCGCCGTCGAGCCCCGCCGACTCCCGCGCCAGGGCCGCAGCGGTGTCGCTCAGGTCGGTGCCCAGGCTCTGACGCAGGGCGCCGGCGAGCGCCGAGGCGGACACGATCACCGGCATCAGCTCCACGCCGAGCACGAAGCGCAGCTCGTCGAGCTGAAAGATCTTCGCCGGATCGTCGATACCCACCGCCAGCTTACCGCCCTTGATCGCCAGGGGCAGGATGCCGAACTGTTCCTTGATGCTGTCCGGCACCCGGTCCTGGATCGATTGGGGTATCGTCTTGCCCACGAGATCCACGTACGGTATGTGGTGCTGCTTGGCCAGTGCCCGCGCCACCTGTTCCTCGTCGGCGAATCCCAGCTCGACCAGCGCGCCACCCAGGTCGATCTTACCGCCGCGCAGGTGGTTCTTGGCGCGCGCAAGCTGTTCCTTGGTGATCACGCCCTGTTCGAGGAGAATATCGCCAATCTCTTTTTCAGCCATAATGTGTTCTACTCGCCCGGAGACGGGGCTGCCAGGCCGCATCTACCGATTGGGGACCTCGTCAACGGCTCAACTTTTCGGATCAACTCCTCTTAAGTAGAGCAATGACAGGCATGTGTAACGAGACTCAACTCCATAATCTCGCCGAGAGTTAGAGAGAATCATCAAAACCGTAGAGGTCGTGTCGACAATCGCAGACAGCCTCCCTTCGTCTCCCGCGCGGCTGCCGGCCGGTCTGTTGACAGACCCTGGCGTCGGTTCTACACTGCTCAGCCTGGAGACTCCACCGTTTTTCTGCCACGCTCGAGGCCGCCGTCGCCGCGGCGGCCGGCGGGCGCCGAAGGGAGGGGCGCGTGATCAACAACGCCAAACCAGAGAATCCAGTTCTCGTGCTGCTGCTCTTCAGTGCGCTCGCGGCACTGTCGGGGTGTTGCAGCACTCCGCCCCCGCAGCCCGATTTCTCCACGCCGTTGGCCACCCTCGAAACCTTTCAGGACGCCTTCCGCGCCGATGCCGGCCAGCTCGAGTACGAGTGCTTCGCTCACAGCTTCAAGGAATCGATGGGCGGCTTCGATCTGGACAGCTACGCGGTCATGCGCGACGAGGCGATCGATGCCAATCCGCTGGTCAAGACCTTTTTAGCGCTCAAGGATCTTGCGGGCAGCGTGAAATCGGTGCAGGTCGATCCGAACAACCGCCAGGCGATCATGAACCTCAACGTGCTGGGCACGGAGTTCGACATCCTCTTCCTGCGTGAAACGATCTATCACCTCGAGTTCGACAACGACTCACGGGTCAGGGAGGACTTCATGCCCCCCTTGCGCAGCACCGTCGCCGCCAATCAAGGCGCACTGCTGCTCATCGTACCCGACGTGAACCCGCGCTGGTTGAAAAAGGTCGAAGCTCTGCGCAAGCTCTCGGTGGAAGAACGCTGGAAATTCGGCGACTTCGATTTTATCCAACGTCCGAATGCAACGGCACCGCAGTTGTGATCGTCAGAAATCCCCGCCTATCCGGTTTCGGACTGGATCTCGTCATCTAAAAATGTAAAGTGTTGACTTTTTGTCGAGTCACCATCTTTGAACCGGTCCTAGTCGGCACGCTCTGAAATCTTGCGCCCTGCGAGTCGGATCCCCGAGGTCCGGCCCACTCGTGAGCATCGTCCGGGCCGAACGCCCAGGCACACCGCCGAGCCGGCGCGGTAACGCAGACTCCGATCGAACCCGCGGAGCCAGGGCTCATCCTTGGGATCAGGTTCTGGTTTGAAACAGATCGTCCATTGAAGGAGATGAATACTATGGTCAGATACGTCTATTCGTTCGGCGGCGGCAAGGCCGAAGGGAACGCCGGGATGAAGGAGCTCCTGGGGGGCAAGGGTGCCAACCTGGCCGAGATGGCTGGATTGGGAATTCCCGTCCCTCCCGGTTTCACGATCACCACCGAAGTGTGCACGCACTTTTTGAAAAACCGGCGGCGCTATCCCCAGGAGATGGAGACGCAGGTCGAGAAATCGGTGGCCCGCATGGAACGGATCCTGAAAGCCAAGTTCGGTGATCCAGGCAAACCCCTACTGGTTTCGGTACGCTCGGGCGCCAGGATCAGCATGCCCGGCATGATGGAGACGGTCCTCAACATCGGCCTCACGGAAAAAACCGCCGAAGGCTTGATCGCCCGCACCGGCAACGCGCGTTTCGTGTGGGATGCCTACCGCCGTCTGATCATGATGTACGCCGATGTCGTCATGGAGAAAGCTGCCGAGCGGGAGCCGGCCGGCGGCCTCGGCATCCGCATGCTCATGGAGCGCGAGATGGACAGGGTCAAGCAGGAAAGGGGTGTGAACCTCGACACCGAGCTGGACGCCGAGGATCTCAAGGCTCTGGTGGCCAGCTTCAAGGCGATGGTCAGGAAACACATGAAAAAGACCTTTCCCGACGATCCCTGGAAGCAGCTCTACGGCGCGATCGGCGCCGTGTTCCAGTCGTGGAACGGCCGGCGCGCCATCTCTTACCGTCGCATCGAGGGGATTCCCGAGGAGTGGGGCACGGCGGTCAACGTCCAGGCCATGGTCTTCGGCAACATGGGTGAGAGCAGCGCCACCGGTGTGGCTTTCACCCGCAACCCCGCCACCGGTGAGAACGTCTTCTTCGGCGAGTGGCTGCCCAACGCCCAGGGAGAGGACGTCGTGGCCGGGACCAGAACCCCGCTGCCGATCAACAAAAAGGGCAAGACCGACACCACCCGTCACCTGCCCAGCCTGGAAGAGGAGATGCCCGAGATCTACAAGGAGCTCGATGGGATCCAAAAAGGCCTGGAGAAGCACTATCGCGACATGCAGGACATCGAGTTCACCATCCAGGAGGGCACGCTCTGGATGCTACAGACCCGCACCGGCAAACGCACGAGCACCGCGGCAATCCGCATGGCCACGGAGATGAACAAGAGCAAGCTGATCGACCGCGAAACGGCGGTCATGCGCGTCAAGCCCGCCCAGCTCGACGAGCTCCTGCATCCGATGGTCGACCCCGAGGCCGAGAAGGACCACACTCCTCTCGCCGGCGGGCTGCCCGCCGGCCCTGGCGGCGGCAGGGGCATGATCTACTTCACCGCCGACGACGCGGAGAAGGCCGCCCAGGAGGGTAAAAAGGTCGTGCTCGTGCGCGATGAGACCTCTCCCGAAGACGTACACGGCATGCGCGTGGCCGAGGCGATCCTCACCGCCAAGGGCGGTATGACGAGCCACGCCGCGCTCGTGGCGCGTGGCTGGGGTAAATGCTGCATCGTGGGATGCTCGGCGCTCAACATCAACATCGAGGACAAGACCCTCACCGTTGGCAGCGTGACCCTCGAGGAAGGCGACAAAATCACGCTCAACGGCACCAAGGGTCTGGTCTACGAGGGCGAGCTCGACCTGGCCGAGCCCGATCTGGGGAACGACAAGTGCTATGCCACCCTGATGAAGATGGCCGACAAGGTCCGACGCCTCGGTGTGCGCACCAACGCGGATCAGCCCGACGACGCCGCCCGGGCGCGCAGCTTCGGCGCCCAGGGCATCGGACTCTGCCGCACGGAGCACATGTTCTTCGGCCCCGATCGCATCCTCGCCGTGCGCGAGATGATCGTGGCCGAAGGCGAGACGGCGCGGCGCAAAGCCCTCGAGAAGCTGCTGCCCCTCCAGAAGGGGGACTTCTACGGCATCCTGAAGGCGATGCACGGCCTGCCGGTCACGATCCGGCTCCTCGATCCTCCGCTTCACGAGTTCCTCGAGATGGGCGACGACGAGACCCGAGAGCTCGCCAAGTCGGTCAGCATGCCGCTGCCCCAGCTTCGGGCGCGCATCAAATCGCTTCAGGAGCTGAATCCGATGCTCGGGCACCGTGGTTGCCGTCTGGGCATCGCCTATCCCGAGATCACCGAGATGCAGGCTCGCGCCATCGCGGAGGCGGCTGCTCAGTTGAAGGTCGAGAAGGTCAAAGTCCTGCCCGAAATCATGATCCCGCTCATCGGCACGGCGGCCGAGTTCATCCACCAGGCCGCGATCGTGCGCGAGCAGGTCAAAGCCGTCATGAAGGCTAGAAAGGTGCGCTTCACCTACAAGGTGGGCACCATGATCGAGATCCCGCGGGCCGCTCTCACGGCCCACGAGATCGGCGCGGTGGCCGACTTCTTCTCCTTCGGCACCAACGACCTGACCCAGACCACCTTCGGCTACTCGCGCGACGACGTGGGAGGCTTCCTGCCCAAGTACCTGGACCTCGGCATTCTACCCGCCGATCCCTTCCAGACCCTCGACCAGAGCGGCGTGGGCCAACTGGTCGCCATGGGTGTGGACAAGGGGCGCGAGGCCAAGCCGAATCTCAAGGTGGGGATCTGCGGCGAGCATGGCGGCGATCCCGACTCGATCACCTTCTGCCACAACCACGGAATGGACTACGTCTCCTGCTCTCCCTTCCGGGTGCCGATCGCCCGGCTGGCCGCGGCCCAGGCCGCTGTTTTGGAAGGTAAGGAGTAGCGCGATCGAAAATCGATCCCAAGGATTCCAAAAAAAGGCCGGCTCCAGAGAGCCGGCCTTTTTTCATAATGGGATCACTGAACGAGGATGCAGATTTCAGGGCAGTAAAGACCTACTCAGACAGCCCCTACCTCAGCGTGGGGCACTGCATTGCCGCACCTGTTAGCAGCGGCAGCGCCCTGCGCGGCTGTTGGTTGCGGCTGCAGTGTCCCGTTTCGTGTTAGCAGCGGCAGCGTGGTGAGCAGCCCGCAGCACCGACTTGGCCGTGACTCAGAACCGATCGTTCGTCGAGAAAAAAGCAGCCCCTCCTCAATCGACGACGCAGATCTGGTTGCCGCCCTGATCCTTCGAGGTGTTCAGGCCCCTGATCGCCACATTGAGGAAGTCTTCCACCGATTTGATGCTGGCCCTAGGGCAGGACGAGAGCCCCATGAGCACCTTGAGGTTGATGTTCACCGAGCCGTCGGAGATCTCGAAGGGATGCTCGAGAACGTTGTTGAGCACCCGATCGCCCATGACCATGGCGCCGTCGAGGTCGGTGGACGGCAGCAGGATCAGGAAACGCGACTCGGCCATGCGACCTACGATGTCGATGTCACGCGACTCGCACAGCAGGATCGAACCGACCTCTACGAGGATCTCCTTGCCGGCGCCTTTCCCGTGACGCTGATAGACATCGCGGAAGTTGTCGATATCCATGATCAGCAAGGAAAGATGGGTGCCGTAGCGCCGGGATTTCTTGAACTCCTCCTCCATCTTGAGGTTCATGTAAGCCTTGTTGCACAGACCGGTGAGCGGATCGGTGATCCTGGCGACCAGCCCATCGGGCCGGATCGGTGCGCCTTCGCGAACGACGGCGCTCAAAAACTTGTCGTGCTTCTCGCGCTTGCCGGTCAGGACCTTGCCCGCCGAGTCCACATCCTCGAAGGGGTAGTGGATCAGCTCCTCGACTTTGCGCGGATCGAGCGGATACTCGAGGATGTCGTCGGCGCCGACGTAGCGGCCGCGCCCCCGGCTGTAGGCATCGTCTCGATCTGTCATCAAGATTACGGGGAGGTATTTGGTGCCGGCGTTCGTCTTGACTTCCCGGCAGATTTCGAAGCCGTTGATGCTGGGCATCAGGACGTCGACGAGGATGATGTCGGGTGAGAATTCGCTGGCGTACTGGATGACACTCTCACCGTCCGAGGTGTCATGAACCGTGAGATTGGCCTTTTCCAAGAGGGCTTTGATTTCGCTGAGCTTTTTCTGGTCGTAGTGCCCAAGAACCACTGTCTGAACAGGAGCCATGGATATCTCCATAAGTACTTTCTGACTCTCTGATAAGGGAGTATTAATTCAGAACGTACTGGGGTTATCGACAGAAAAGGTCACCGGATGTATAAATTTCCCAATTTAAATTTAAATGCGACCATCCGTGGGTTAGGCAAGCTGTTGCATCAGATCTTCCGGGATATCGAAGTTCGAGTAGACGTTTTGCACGTCCTCGTGGTCATCGAGCTCTTCCATGAGCGCCAGAACCTGTTGGGCCTTGTCGAGATCGAGGGTCACCGTCGTGTTGGGGATCATGGTGATCTCGGAACGCTCGAGTTGGATCTCCTCGCACCGCTCCAGCCCCTCCTTGACGACCGCGAAGTCCTTGGGATCGGCGATGATCTGATAACCGTCGCCTTCCTCGTTGAGGTCCTCGGCGCTCAGATCCATTACTTTTTCCATGAGCCAGGTCTCGTCCAGATTCTCGCCGGTTACCAAAAAGGAAGCTTTTTTCTGGAACATCCACGAGACCGCGCCGCTCTCGCCCATGTTGCCGCCGCGCTTTTCGAAGATCTTGCGTACCTCCGGCGCCGTACGGTTGCGGTTGTCGGTGAGCGCCTCGATCATGACCGCGATGCCGCCGGGATAAAAGCCTTCGTACACGAGCTCCACATAGTTCACACCCTCGAGCTCGCCTGAGCCCTTCTTGACGGCGCGATCGATGTTGTCCTTGGGCATGTTCTCCGCCTTGGCCCGCTCGATGGCGTACTTGAGCCGAAGATTCATCTCGGGATCACCGCCCCCGAGGCGGGCCGCCGTGATGATGGCCTTGGCGTGCTTGGAGAAGATCTTTCCCCTTTTGGCATCTTGGGCGCCCTTCCTGTGCTTGATACCTGCCCAGTGTGAATGACCTGCCATAGCATATTCCTCTTCTCAAAATTAAATCCATTAGTGCCAGCTAATAGTGCCTTTTCCAGTGGGCTCAGTCAACCATTCCCGCCCCCTGGCAGCCGCCCGCGAACGGGGCGCTCACTGAGGCGGTCATGAAGACGCGCGGGTCACGAACGAAACAAGGGACAGTCCTCGAAAGGGCTGTCCCAAGCTTAAAGTGCGTCTCTGAGCTGGCAATACTCTCCGGCACGAGGCTCGTCGAGCGTGGTCGCGATCTTCTGGCGCGATCTTCCGGTATTAACGCTTCGAGAACTGGAACCGCTTGCGGGCGCCGGCCATGCCGTATTTCTTGCGCTCTTTCATGCGGGGATCGCGGGTGAGCATGCCGTGCTCTCGCAGGACCTCTTCATGCGCCTCGTCATAGATCTTGAGCGCGCGGGCGATTCCGAGCTTCATCGCCCCCGACTGACCGGTGGGACCTCCGCCCTGCACCTTGGCGTAGACATCGAACTTGTCCGACGTCTCGGTGACCTTGAGCGAGGCGGTCACGGCGTGCTGGTGCTGCAGAATGGTAAAGTACTTCTCGTACGCCTTGCCATTCACGATGATGTTTCCCGAGCCCTCACAGATGCGAACCCGGGCTACAGAGGTCTTGCGCCTCCCAGTTCCCCAGTAAAATTCCTTCTCAGCCAAAGGTTTCTCCTTCGTGACCTTTTTTCAACTCGAAACCCTGCACCATCCCAGCGCTCTCTAGCCTCGCGATCTCCAGGTCCGCTCGTCCTCGAGTCGCGCTACGCCCCCCCCGACGCCACGGCCGGCGAGATTGCGCGATGAGGACGACACGGCACGCACGGCGATCATTCGCAAGGAACCGGATTTTGAGCCGTGTGCGGATGCTCCTCTTCGGCATAGATCTTCAGCCGCGTAAGCATCTTGCGACCCAGCTTGGTCTTGGGGAGCATGCGGCGCACAGCCAGCTTGATCACCCGGTCGGGATGCTTCTTCAAGAACTCGCCGAGAACGATCTCCTTGAGCCCGCCGATATAGCCGGTGTGCCAGCGCACCATCCTCTTTTCCAGCTTGTTGCCGGTAATCTTGACCTTGGCGGCATTGACGACCACCACGAAATCACCGGTGATGACGTGGGGCGTGTAGGTGGGTCTATGCTTGCCCTGCAAGATCATGGCGATCCTGGCTGCCATTCGACCCAAAACCTGGTCTTGGGCATCGATGAGGCACCACTTGGATTCTACGCTCCCGCTCTTGGCCATAAACGTCTTCATCTCGGTCAGCTCCGGTTCCGTACGTATCGTCGATCCGCCATGGCGAACGCGCCTTCTTACGCAAGTCTCGCCTAAAAATCCGGCCCGTGCCACGACAGATTTTCTCTGTGAAGTAAAAAGGAAAACAATCTAATGACTTACGCCTAGGCTGTCAAAGCCTTTCTCATTAAAAAATCGATCTTCAATCGGTCTTCAAGTAGTACGAGGGCTTGTCGAAAGCCAGCTCGACCACGTCGACCCCCGCCAGTCCGGGCCGCTCTCTCAGGACGAGCTCGAGATTGTGCGCTTTCGCTTGCACCGAGGGATCGACCTTTCGATAGCTCTTGGAGCGTCCCGATCGTCCCCAGAAGAGGCGGACGCCCTCATCGGTGACCAGCACCGCATCGTCACTCTCGCCGCGACCGAAACCGGAAACGTCGATGGTCGTGACACGTACCATTCGATCTCCCAAAAGATCGTGCAGCACACCCAGCTCGTCGGCGATGGCCGCTCCCTCGAGAAGCGCCTCGCCGGAATACGCCTTTCCGGCACGGGGAGCGGCCTGGAAATCGGCTCCCATCACGACCGGCAAGCCACCGGCGGCGATCGCCTCGCGGGATGCCGCGGGAAAGGAATCGATCACCACCCCCCACCGATCGACGAAAAAACCGGAGCTGCGGCGGAAAAAGAACGCCACCGGCCGTCTCAGCCGAAGCTGCAGCTTCAGTTGCGCGGGAAAGGAGCGTTTGACGGCGACGATCTGCCGCACCCAGGGACAGTCCCGGCAGACGTCGCGCTCGATACAACGGATCAGGGTGTCGTTGAAGATCGGTGTCGGCTTGAAGCGTGCCAGGGTACCGCGTACCTCACGCAAAATCCTCTCCGCCGCCGGTGAACCTGGATCGAGCCAATCCGGCCTGGCGCTGCAGGCGACGCGCGACGGATCGACCCGGTAGATGTCGAGCTGCTGGGCCTCGGTCATCATGCCCTGCACCACCTGCCAGGCGAGCACCAGGAAAACCAGGCCCATCACCCCCTGAATTACCGGTGAGGGCGTGCGCTTGATGAGCGCCAAGGCTTCGGTAAATCCCCGCGCCAGCTCGGTCGCGGCCAGCCCGCCCCTCGTCCGGTTCCGGCGAGCCGATGACTTGACATTCTTGACGTTGCGACTCTTCACCTTACCACTCCCCATGGGAGCACTCACTCACCCGCTTCCACTTGAGACAATCCGCCGCCGGCATCCCGGGCCCGGGATACAGCTCCCGGACCACGGAAGGCGCGCGATTCGCTCCCGGCTCGGTACGGAATCCGGGCTCGCCGGTAGGAGCGATCAGCCCGACCCTCGCGAGACTGCGCCTACCCCGCGCCTGATCGTTAGCTAACCCTCGTTTGGGAAACGCGCGGAGTCTCGACCGCTTTCTTTTCCTCCGAGGCTGTGAAGTTGGTCTCGAAATTCTCGACGAAGATCTCCAGGGTAGCCGTGACCGATTCGAGAAACGCCCGGTCGATCGTTACCGTGGAACTCGATCTGTTGGCCTTGAGAACACCGCTGAGGTGGCCGATGGCCAGCCTGACAGGGTGGAGATGACGGTCGATGTGAACCGAGATATTGGTTGCTTGGGCTTTTTCCACCATGACGTAACTACAACTCCAATTGAATTTCGCGAAACGATATGCTAATTGAGAAACTCTGTCATCGAGGCTGGCTGAAACCTAACTCTTTTTAATAACTTTTTTGAATACTCAATGACAAGGAGGACTTCAAGAAGTCCCTACATTTCTTAGCCGCACGAACCTGACCTGGCCGCGAACGCCGATGATCCGTAGCGAGCCACTAGCGCTCGTCGGCTCTGCGGTCGCGAATGCCGATGAATTCACGGCGTTCCAGCCCCGCGATCGACACCCTCGGTGGATGCCGAACCCAGACGAGACGCGTCTGTTAGCGGGCTCCGGACTCTTCGAACGGTTGTGAATCGTTCAGAAAGGGAATCATCCCCCAAATTGCCTAAAACCAAAAAATCCAAAAAAAGCACGCAATCGCCCAAAAAGAGCTCTCCCGAAAAAAACGAGGGCGACAATGTCAAGGTTCCCCTCGAGCCTCGGCGCTACCGCAGCTTCGACCTGAACCACTTTCAGATCCAGGCGGTCGAGGCCGTCGATGCCGGCCGGTCGGTGCTGGTCTCGGCGCCCACCGGGTCGGGCAAGACACTCATCGCCGAGTACGCCGTCGAAAAGGCTCTCGAACAGGGTCAACGCGCCATCTACACCGCGCCGATCAAGGCGCTCTCCAACCAGAAGTACCGTGATTTCCGCGAGCTCCTCGGTGACCAGGTCGGTCTCATGACCGGCGATATCACCCTCAATCCCGGGGCGCCGCTGATGATCATGACCACCGAGATCTTCCGCAACACCATCTTCGAGGGCACGCTGCGGCTCGAGAGCGTGGCCTTCGTGATCTTCGACGAGATCCACTTCATGGACGACCTGGAGCGCGGAACGGTCTGGGAGGAGAGCATCATCTTCGCGCCGGACCACATTCGGTTCATCTGCCTCTCGGCGACGATCGCCAACCTGAAGGAGTTCGGCGGCTGGATCTCGATGGTACGGGGCGAGGAGATCGAGGTCATCCGCAGCACGGAACGGCCCGTTCCGCTGATCAACTACCTTTTCTTTCCCGGTTTCGGTCCGACCCGGGCCGACAAGATCAAGTCCTTTCCCCAGCGGACCAAACGGGGCCGTAACAGGATCGACCGCGACGATCTCCTCGACCGCCTGCAGCGCGAGCGCAAGCTGCCCGTGCTCTACTTCTGCTTCAGCCGCAAGGAGTGCGAGAAACGCGCCCGCACCAACCGCAACCGCATGCTGCTCGATCCTGACGAGCGGGTCAAGATCGCCGCACTGCTCGACGAGGTGTGCGGCCTCTACGCCACCGAGACCGATGCCAGCCTCGCCGAGCTCAGGAAGCTGGCGCTCGAAGGCGTCGGCTACCACCACGCCGGCCTGCTGCCGCAGCACAAGGAGATCGTCGAGCGCCTCTTCACATCGGGTCTGCTCAAGCTGCTCTACACCACCGAGACCTTCGCTCTGGGAATCAACATGCCCGCGCACACAGTGATCTTCAGCTCCCTGCGCAAGTTCGACGGCATAGGTTTCGACGTGTTGATGACCCGCCAGTACCAGCAGATGGCCGGCCGCGCCGGGCGGCAGGGGATCGATCGGGAGGGGCTGGTCTACGCCATCATCGACGACAACCGGGTGACCCTGCGGGACGTGAAGAAGCTCATCTCCAACGACGTGGAGCCGATCCGCAGCCGTTTCAACCTCTCCTATTGTACCTTGATCAACCTGCACGCCCATCTGGGCGCCAAGATCTTCGACGCCTGGGAACAGTCGTTCAACAACTTCCAGTGGACCCGAATGAGCCGCAAAAAAAGGGAAAAAAACCGCGAGAAGCAGCTCAGCCTGATCGAAAAAAAGCTCAACTTCCTGGAACAGCTCGAATACATCCGCGACGACCGCGTGACCGAGCGCGGTGAAGTCGCGGCGCTGATCAACGGCTTCGAGATCCAGGCCACGGAGCTGCTCTTCTCCGGCTTCCTGGAGGAGCTCGACGAGATCCAGATCAACGTGATCGTCAACGCACTGGTCTTCGAAGAGCGCAAGAACGAGCTCTTCCGCAAGATCGATCGCCAGATCCTCGGCGACTACCGCCGCCGCGTGGAGCAAACCGTGTTCAGTGCCATCGAGCTGGAGAAATCCCTGGGAATCCGAAGCACCGTGAAGAAACCGAGCTTCAAGGCCGCCGCGGTCATCGCCGGCTGGTGCCGCGGGCTCTCGTTCACCGATCTCGAGGACTATACCAACGCCACCAAGGGGGACCTGGTGCGCGCCCTCCGCCTCACCGTACAGCTCCTGCGGCAGATCAAAAAAGCCATGCCCCCCAATCCGGTCCTCTCGCGCAAGCTCTCCACCTGCATCGAAATCCTCAACCGCGACGCCGTAGACGCTCTGAGACAGCTCCAGGTGTGATCCTGTGGGCCTCTTCTTCCTCAACTTCCGTGCGTTGCTGCTGCTCACAGGTGCGGCAATGCAGTGTCCCACGCTAAGCGATGGGCTGACTGAGAAGGTCTTCTCTTCCCCGCATCCTGATCCCTTGTTCGTCAAATAGCCGCTGCACGTGAATTTTAGTCCCTTGGAAAAACTGGTGTACGCGCCAGGCCGTTCGCTGTGCTCTGATCAGGCCTTTGAGGCGCTGCCGAAGAGGCGCGACAACAACCCGCGACGCAGCCTGATGGCGTCGTGCGCACAGATCTCGTGGCAGCAGTAGCAGCGGATGCATCTTTTGTCGTCGATCGTGATCCCGCGCTTGCCGAGGGTCATGACCTGTGCGGGACAGACGGCCACACATTCACCGCAGAGCACGCAGCGCCCCTTGTGTGCCATGGGCCGCGCCGTGGCCTGGTTGCGGAGCCAGCCGCGGAACAAAGGAATTTTGGCAAGCACCGGCGGGAGCGGCAGGCCCGGCGACTGGGTGGCGGGCGTATTCCAACGCGCCGGCCTGAGCTCGGCCGGCGGCACTCCCGCGGTGCACACCTGCTTCCAGGCCTCGTCCCCGGCGGCGACGGCGGCCTCGAGGGTCGGAAACCCTTCGCGCTCGATGCCCACCACGTCGAGGAGCACCGCGTCGAGCGCTGAAAAATCGACGCCGGCGGCAAGGAAACCGGTCGCGTTCGGCTGGCCGGCGTTGGGTCCGTCGCCGTCCATGGCCACGATGGCATCCACGATGGAGAGCCGCGGCGCGACACGCTGCGCGATCTCGTAGAGCACCTGACCGAAGAGTTTGCGGTCACGGCCGGCGCGCAGGTGCCACTGGAACTTCTGCAGCCCCACCACGGCGCCGAAGAGGTTCTTCACCGCCATGGTCATGAGCATCATGCAGTGGGTCTTGAGTTTGGGGAGATTGATCACCACGTCGGCCTCGATCAGCTCGCGGGCCAGGGTCAGCCGCTTGATCGCGCGTTCCTCGACAGTCACCTCGACGGGGGTGAACTCCACCCAGCCGATCCCGAGCTCCTCCATGAACGGCTCGTAACCCGCCTGCGTGCCCGCTCTCTGGAGTGTCCCCAGGCCGGGAGAATCGCCTACCGCCACGGTAGCGCCGCAGTCTAGCGCCATACGCGCCACGGCGCGCACCACGCTGGGATGTGTGGTCACCGCCTGGTCGGGGGTGCGTGGAGCGAGCAGGTTCGGCTTCAGGATCACCCGGTCTCCGCGGCTCACGAAGGCCGGCATGCCGCCGAGCGGCTCGAGCAACCGCTCGATGGCCGCTTGTACGGCGGCCGGATCATAGCTCTTCTGCTGGACGAGAGATACTCTCGGAGCTTCCGTCACGACCTCTCTCCCTCCTGGAGCCATCGGATCACCACATCGTGAACGCGCCTCACGGCGGCGTCCAGGTTCAGGCGAAAGTCTGCCTCTCCCGCGGCGTCGGCGCGGTCGGTAATCGCCTTGATTACTGCGAGCGGTACATTCATCGCCTGGCTCACCGCCGCAGCGGCGGCGCTCTCCATGTCCACGGCCAGCGCCGAGAAGCGCTGCGCGAGGCTGCTGCGCTCGCCGGCCTCGAGCACCGGGCGGTCGGCGCTTACCATCCGTCCGCTGTGAACCTCAGAACCCTGCGGGCCCGCGCTCCGATCGCCCTCGCAGCACGCCAGTAGGGAAGCGCTGAGCTCCCCGTCGGTGGCGGTCCACGCCGGCTTCCAGGGGCCGCTGTCGAAGGCCAGCGTCTCGGTGGCCACCACCAGGTCCAGCGGACGCACCTCGGGAGCCAGCGATCCCGCCGTACCCAAGAGCACGATGCCCCAGGGCTGGAAGCGGTCGCAGAGCGCCTGTGTGGCCGCCGCCGCGGGCACCTTGCCGATGCCGCTGGCGGCGAAGACGGCGGCGCAGCCCGCGACGCGGCCCTCCTGGTAGCGCAGAAAACCGCAGCGCTGCCAACGCCGCGGCAGCCTGAACGCCGCGAGCAGGCCGTCGAGCTCCTTGCGGAAAGCGGAAAGCAGAACGAGAGTCACGTTGACGCCGTAGAGGCCCTTTCAAACCAACACCGTCACGCGAACACCACCAGGTCCACGCGACGGTCGTCCTCGAGCACTCACTCGAAGAAACCGCTCTTTTTGAGCGTCTCTTCCAGGTTCTTGGAGTCGATCCCGGCGGGGCCGCTCAGAAACTTGGCCACCCAGCGGCCGATCATGTCGCCTTCCAGGTTCACCTGATCTCCAACGCGCGCCGCTGTCAGTGTCGTGGCAGCAATGGTATGCGGGATCAGAGCCACCTCGAAGCTCTTGGTCTTCAGCGCAGCCACGGTGAGGCTGATCCCGTCGATGGCCACCGAGCCCTTCTCCACCAGGAAGCGCATCACCGGGGGAGGCGCTTCGACGGTCATGCGCAGCTCGCCCGGCGTCTTGTGCAGCTTTGCGATCCGCCCCACGCCGTCCACGTGCCCCGATACGAGGTGTCCCCCGAGGCGATCGCTGAGACGCAAGGCCAGCTCGATGTTGACGTCATGCCCCGGTTGCAGCCGAGAGAGGGCGGTCCGGCTGACCGTCTCCTGGACCACATCGAAGGTCACCTGGCTGCCGTCGATGCCGGTGGCGGTCAGACAGACGCCGGAAACGGCCACCGAATCTCCCAGTTCGACCTCCCGAGCCAGCTCACCGAGATCGAGGCAGAGCCCCACCCAACCGCTGGAACGGCTGATCCTATCCACCCGTCCTATTTTCTGTACCAAGCCGGTAAACATGATCGTCGCCCCTCCCCTCGCGCCGGACCGCGCTTGACGGCGCAGGCCCAGGACCTCGAGCAGGGAAAAAAAAGACTTTTTACCTTGATTTGAAATCGTGGCGTTTTATCATATCCGATTTTTGTAAGTCCGCTAAAGAATTGTACAAAGGGCATCGATCCGCGTGTAGAAAAGCGGCCGGAGAAAGGGATGCTGATCCACATCCTAACCTTGTTTCCGAGCCTTTTCGACCCTTTTCTAAGGGAGAGCATCGTAGGCGGGGCCATCAACCGCGAGCTCTTCGATGTGCGGCCCATCGATTTCCGCGATTTCGCGGCAGGCCGTCACAGAGTGGTCGATGATCGCCCCTTCGGCGGCGGACCCGGCATGATCTTGAAGCCGGAACCGATCTTTGCGGCAGTCGAGCGTATCCAGACCGATTTCCCAGCGGAGAAGATCAAAATGATCCTCCTCACACCGCAGGGACAACGGTATAATCAACAGACTGCGATCCGCCTCGCACAGGAGAAGCACCTGCTCATGCTCTGCGGCCGCTACGAGGGCTTTGACGAGCGGATCCGGACGGGATTACCCTGGGAGGAGATCTCGCTCGGCGATTTTGTCCTGGCCGGCGGTGATGTGGCTGCCATGTGCCTCGTGGAGTCGATCGTGCGCCTCATTCCCGGGGTGCTGGGGCACGAGATGGGCGCGTGGGACGACTCCTTTTCATCGGGACGGCTCGAGTTCCCGCAGTACACGCGGCCACGTACTTTTCGCGGCATGCGTGTACCGGAGATCCTGCTCTCCGGCGATCACAAGAAGATCGAGGCCTGGCGGCTCGCACAGTCGATCGAAAGGACCGCCGCGAGGCGTCCCGATCTGAGGCGAACCGGGGAACCGCCTCCCGATCCAAACGGGGGCGCGGGCTCCAAGGGGACAGCCGACGACGAGAACGACTGACACTAAGACGACACCGACGCGATGAGCGGAACGAGTGCCGAACGCACGATAAGAAGACGACGAACATGACGGACACTGCCGTCTCAACGACATCTTTCAGGAGAAATAAAGTGGACATCATTCAGGAGGTCGAAAAGAACTACCGCAAGCCGGAGATCCCCGATTTCAAAGTGGGAGACACGGTGGACGTGCCGGTCAGGATCAAGGAAGGCGAAAAGGAGAGGATCCAGACCTTCACCGGCGTGGTCATCGCTATCGGCGGCAAGGGGATCAACCGCACTTTCACCGTCCGGCGGACCGTGCAGGGAGAGGGCGTCGAGAGAACCTTCCCCTACCACTCCCCCAAGGTGGGCGAGGTCAAGGTCAAGAAGTCCGGTATCGTGCGGCGGGCCAAGCTGTATTATCTGCGTGACCGCACCGGCAAGGGCGCCAGGATCAAGGAAATGACCGGCATGCGTCTGGCCAAGAGCAAGAAGAAGGCCGCGGAGATCCGCCAAAAGAACGCCGAACGCCTGGCCGAGCAGACCAGACTGGCGGAACAAGCTCAGCACGAGGAGACCTCCGAGAGCTCTGACGAGATCCAGGACAAAAAATAGATCTCAGGCAGCACCAGACGGGGCTGATGCGGCCGCGTCTGGCGCGATCGAGGGCTGCCACGGCTCGGAACATCCGTTGGACTTCAACGGCCTGCTCATCGATCCGCGCCCTGATTGCGAATGGACCGGGAGGTCGCCACCCTGCGCACCTCGGGTCCCGATTCCGGTGCTCGCTCGATCTGTCGGGCTCGCGAGAGCCCTGGCGACGGGATCGTCGCGTCTCGATTCTCGACCCCTCCGCCGGCGGGCGGAACCGTTCTCCCTTACGCTACGCTCTTGACAACCGATTCGTGCACTCCCAGACGTGGATGGAGACTGATAAAAAATGGTCCAAAACCTGTACACCAAGATCGCCTTAGTCGTGGCCCTGCTGATCCTGGCCGTTTATGTCATCGTTGCCAAAGACATCACTCTCGGACTGGATCTGAAGGGCGGTTCGTCGCTGCGCTACCAGCTTCCCGCCACCGAGGACACCACCGTAAAGATGATCGACGTGGTCGAAGAGACGATCGAGGTCTTCAGAAAGAGGATCGATACCATCGGTCTCAAGGAGATCCAGATCCGGTCCCAGGGCGAGGACGAAATCCTCATCGACCTGCCGGGAATGGCCAAGAGCGAGGTGGACAACATCATCCAGATCATCCAGAGCCAGGGCAACCTGGAATGGTATCTGCTCGCCGAGACGGAACATGACGCGGAAGCCCCCGACGAGGCCTACATCGATGTCGAGGAGGAGACCAAGAAGCTCGTCGCCTTCCTCGAGGAGCAGGAGTCCGTGAAGGGCGGCTGGAACCTCGACACCGATCTCACCTCACTCGATCGCAACGTGACGATCAACGACCGCGCGATCCTCTTCCGCTGGCTGCCGATGTCCGAATCGACCCTCGCGAAGTACGAGCGCATGGTGCCCGACCCGGAGGAAGGCGTGACCTTCGCCGATCTGAGCGCAGGTCTGAGTGGAACGAGCGAACAGATCGCCACGGTCTATTTCAAGCTGGCCAAAATCTTCAAGGATCCGCACTGGCGATTCGGCGGCGTCGATCTGATCTCGGTGAGCGCTTCCCACGACCGCTCCCAAATGCCCGCTGTGGGCTTTGAGTTCAAACCCTCACGGGCGGCCGACTTCAAAGAGTTCACCAAGTCTCACATCAAAAAGAACCTGGCCATCGTGCTCGACGGCAAGATCGTCACCGATCCGGTCATCGAATCGGAGCTGCCCGGCTCGGGTATCATCTCCGGCCCGCCGCCCAAAGGCTTTCTGCCCCACGAACAGAAGGCGCTGCTCACCGTTCTGCGCTCAGGTAGCATCACCGTCAAGCCGGTGCTCCTCTCGCGGCACGACATCGGGCCGACCCTCGGCGAGAACTCGATCAACCGCGGCAAGCTGGCCGCGGTGATCGGCTTGAGCATGGTCTTCGCCTTCATCATCGCCTACTACTTCCTGGCCGGTGTGGTGGCCAGTATTTCCCTGGCCATCAACCTCACCCTGCTCATGGGAGTCCTGATCTTCCTGGAAATGACCCTCACCCTGCCGGGCATCGCCGGCATCGTGCTCACCGTCGGTATGGCCGTGGACGCCAACATCCTGATCTTCGAGAGGATCAGGGAGGAGAAGGACAAGGGTAAAACGATCTTCCAGTCGGTGAAAAACGGCTTCGAGAAGGCCTTCCTCACGATCGTGGACGCCAACGCGACGACCTTCATCACCGGTTTCATCCTCTATCACTTCGGAACCGGTCCGATCAAGGGCTTCGCCGTGACCCTCATGGTCGGTATCCTCACGAGCCTCTTCTCGGCGCTGATCATCTCCAAGGTGATCTTCGCCCTCATGATCGAAAAGGGTCTCTCCAAGCTGAACATGTACCGCTTCCTCCGTGAGAGCGCGATCGACTTCCTCAGTCTGCGACGTCGGGGCGCGGTGCTCTCCATCGTGTTGATCATCATCGGGCTGGTAATCTTCTTCATGGAGGACGATCGCAAGTACGGCCTCGATTTCACCGGCGGCTATAACGTACATCTCGTCTGCAAGGAGGGGACCACACAGGCCGATGTCCAGACCTCGCTGGGTGCCGAGTTTCCGAACGTGCAGGTCATTTCGGTCGCCACCGCGGAGTCCCAGGCGCTCGGAGCGCCTCAGATCTTCAACGTGAAGATCAAGTCGGTGGCACTGCCCAACGCCGAGACGACCCCGTCCACCGAGACGCCAGGCGAGGGCGATATCTTCGAGGGACAGGCCGGCGAAGAGCCGGGAGGCGACGAACGCCTGCCGCAGGAGGAGGAGAACCCGCAGGAAGAGCCGACCAAGGAGCCTGCCGCCGGTGAGGAGACCCCGCCCGCCGCGGTCGAGGAAACCGAGCCTGCGATGGACACCTCCGTGGCAACGACGCCGTCCGCCGAGGAGGCCTCCTCGATCGAGATCCAGACCGACTACTACCTGAGTCGGATCAGGGCAATCCTAGGCGACAAGGTGCTCGAAGATCCGATCGCCAACCTCGTGCTGATCCATGACCCGGACACCGAAACCACGGCGATCAGAGCGCAGCTCCATTTCGTGCGCCCGCCAGCCACAGATCAGCAGATCCAGGCGCGCGGCGATCTGACCCCGGAACAGGTTTACGAGCAGAACATCCGCACCGCGCTGGGTACCTTCGTGGAGCCCAAGACTCTCACCTTCTCGAACGGTGGGCTCATGCTCGATCTGGAAGCCGTTTACAAGCAGCCGGGCAGGGTGAGCGACGGGCGGATCCGCGCCGGACTGATCAATCAGTTCAAGGCGGCCCAGGCACAGGGCATCCCGGTGGAGCTCTCCGATCCGTTCCCCATGACCGACTACATCGGTCCCACGGTGGGCACGGAACTGCGCGACAAGGCGATCATCGCCATCTTCTTCTCCCTGGTGGCGATCATCATCTACATCCGGTTCCGCTTCAAGGAGTACAAGTTCGGCATCGCCGCCTGCGTGGCCCTCGTGCACGACGTGCTGATTACTCTGGGCGCGGTGGCGTTCATCCGCCTCACCGGTCTGGTCGATATCGAGATCGACCTGCCGATCATCGCCGCCTTCCTGACCATCATCGGCTACTCCCTCAACGACACGATCGTGGTTTTCGACCGCATCAGAGAAAACCAGCCGCGCATGAACAAGCCCTTCGGCGAAATCATCAACATCAGCATCAACCAGACGCTCTCCCGTACGATCCTCACCTCGCTGACCACTCTGCTCACGGTGTCGACACTCTTCGCGATCAACTACGGCCAGCGCAACGTGCTGGAGGGCTTTTCCTTTGCCATGATCATCGGCGTGATCGTGGGCACCTACTCGTCGATCTTCGTGGCCAGTCCGGTGCTCTTCCTGATTTCTCAACGTAGTGAGGCCAAGGCTCGGGTCAAATGAGAAAAGTTTTCCTCTTCGTTCTGCTCCTGGTGGTTTTCCTGGTGGCGCTCGTCGTCGACCGGAACGCCCACCAGGAGTCGAAGAGTGCCCGCTCCCGGCTTCCAGCCCCACCCGAGGTGCGCGACGACGACATCCTGGAGCTCCTGATCGGCGCGCCCGAGGGGGTTGCCGAGCACCCGGCGCGGCCCCTGCCCCCACGCGGCGATCCGCGCGAATCCACGCCGCCCGGCAGTGCCGATCATGGCGGCGAGAACGCCGCGCGATCCCAGCCTTCCTCGGCGCCGGCCGGGTACGGATCAGCGGACCCTCCGACGCCGGACACCGGCCGCGAGTTGCGGCGTTACATCTACGTCGTCAAACTGGGAGACACCCTCTCCTCCATCGCCCTCGAGCTCTACGGCGACGAGACCAAGTCCACGGAGCTCGAGGAATGGAACGGCCTGCGTGATCCCAACCTCATCGTTCCGGGACAGAAACTGATCTACAAGAAGTAGTAGGCTATGTGGTGTGGTGCGAACGCTGGTTTCTCTGGCGACCAGAATCCTCGTGCCAGGGCAGACTGACTGAGAGAAAACAGGATTCAGGGAAGAAAAAACCTGCTCAGACACCCCATACCTTAGCGTGGGACACTGCCTTGCCGCACCTTTTAGCAGCGGCAGCATCCTTCGTGGCTGTGCGGCGGCAGTGTTCCGTCTCGTGTTAGCAGCGGCAACATGGTGAGCAGCCCTGTGTCCCGATCCCGATGAAAACCTTCCGATCGCCAGATGTTAGAATCGCCAGATGTTAGAATCGCCAGATGTTAGAATCGACTGTCTTGGGGTTCCTGTTCGGTGACCCGGCCCTCTTCGGCGGCAGCCAGTTCCCGAATGCGACCGAGGTGATGGCGCGGCAGGCGCACCCGGGCTGTCTCAATGCCGTCGCCGGTCGTCACATCGAGCATATCGCCCTTGTCGGCAAGAAAGGCCCTGAGCCGGCCCGAGGAGATGGGAAAGGCAACCTCCAGGGTAATGTACCCTCTCTTCAGATGACCGGCCACCATGCCCGCCAGCTCGTCGAGCCCCTCACCGGTGACCGCCGAGGTGAGCTGGTGGAAAGGTGACTCGCGGATGACGCAACTGATCTCCATAAAATCGGTGACACGGTCGACCTTGTTGAAGACCAGGATCTGCGGCGTCGATTCAACGCCCAGCGCGGCAAGGACCTCGTTGACGGCGTCGATGTTGCGTCCCGCCGTGTTACGGGTGCTGTCCACCACGTGGAGCAGCAGATCGGCGGTGGCGGCCTCCTCGAGAGTGGCGTGAAAGGACGCCACCAGGTGATGCGGCAGCTTGCGGATGAAACCCACGGTGTCGGAGAGCAACGCGGTCTGATTCTCGCTCACCTTCCACTGACGGGTCCGCGTGTCGAGGGTGGAGAAAAGCCGGTCCTCGACGATCACCGAGGCCCCGGTGAGCCGGTTGAGCAGGGTCGACTTGCCCGAGTTGGTATATCCTACGAGACAGACCTTGAACAGGTCGCGCCGCGAGAGGATTTCCCGCTTCTTGCGGCCCTCGAACTTCTGGAGCATGACTTTCAGCTCGCTGATCTTGCGGCGGATGATCCGCCGGTCGACCTCGAGCTGGGTCTCGCCGGGACCGCGCATGCCGATACCGGAGCGGATTCGCGAAAGGTGGGACCACATGTGCTTGAGACGCGGCAGGGTGTACTCGAGCTGGGCCAGCTCGACCTGTTTGCGCGCCTGGAGGGTGCGGGCGCCGGCGGCAAAGATATCCATGATCAACTGACTGCGGTCGACAACGCGCAGCTCGGTGGTTCGCTCGATGTTACGGGCCTGCGCCGGAGTGAGATCGTTGTCCACGATGAGCAGGCTGGCCTCGAGTGCGTGGGCATCGTTGGCCAGCTCGAGGATCTTGCCACGCCCCAGAAAGGTGGCTTGGTCCGGCTTGGCGCGGCGCTGTTGCATCCGTCCCACAACCTGGCCGCCGGCGGTCTCGGTAAGACTCGCGAGCTCATCCATGAACTCGGTGGAGTAGTCTTCATCGCCGGGGAAGATCGCTCCGGCCAGGTAGACCCTCTCGCGTTCCTCGCGGGTGGCCCGAGTGTCGATCGACGGCGGGGCCATCAGAGAGCATCCTCGAACGAGCGCCGCTCGATCGTGATCGAACGCCGCCATCGTGCGTCGTCGCGCTCGGGGAAATCGGTTCGATAATGAACACCACGACTCTCCTCGCGGTGCTGGGCTCCCAGGGTCACCAGTTGTGCGAAGGTAAGCATATTCGCAAGCTCCCAACCGGCAGGTGTCGCGAAACGGGTGCGGGCTACCAGCCGGGCCCAGATCTCCATGAGCTCCCGTGCCTGGCCCAGCTTCTCCGCGTTGCGTTCGATCCCCACGTTGTGCCACATGAGGGCTTTGAGCGAGTTACGCAGGTCCCACACGTCGATGCCCATGTGAGCTCCCGCGACGAGGACGCGATCGTCGTCCGGTCTCCAGACCGGAAATGTTTCCGAGGTCTCGATCTCGGCGGAGGCGGCCAGCGCGGCGCGCCAGCCGAAGACGAGCCCCTCGAGCAGCGAGTTGCTGCCCAGCCGGTTGGCGCCGTGAAGCCGGGAAGAGGCCACCTCGCCGCAGGCATAGAGTCCGGGAAGGGTCGTGCGGCCCTCGGCGTCGGCGACAACGCCCCCGATGCCATAGTGGGCGGCGGGACGCACCGGGATAGAGTCCTTGGTGATATCGATGGCATAACGCGCGCAAAACTCGAGAATCTTGGGAAAACGCGCCCGCAGGAAAGCGGCGTCGAGATGGGTCATATCGAGATAGATATGAGCATCCTGGGTGGTGACCATCTGCTTCAGGATCGCCCGGGAGACCACATCGCGCGGCGCGAGCTCGGCGGCAGGGTGGTATTCGGACATGAAGCGGTTTCCGCGGCCATCGCGCAAAATCCCCCCCTCGCCGCGAGCGGTCTCGGAGATCAGGATCCGCGGAGCTCCGGGCAGATAGAGCACGGTGGGATGAAACTGGAAGAACTCCATGTCCCGCAGCCGAGCTCCTGCGCGAAAAGCCATAGCGGTGCCGTCGCCGCAGGCCACCTCGGGGTTCGTCGTTTCGCGATAGATCTGCCCTGCGCCGCCGGAAGTCAGGATCGTGCAGGGTGCCAACACGGCGCAAAAACCGTCGCGCATACCGGAAATCAAAATCCCTGCGCAGCGCCCCTCGGACTGGAGCAGGTCGAGGGCAAACCAGCGCTCGTGGATGCTCACATTGGGCAGCGAACGCGCCTTGTCGATCAAGACGCGCTGGATCTCCATGCCCGTGGAGTCGCGGCTATGCACCACCCGCGGCGCCGAGTGCCCCCCTTCTCGTGAGAGCGCCAGCACTCCGTTCTCGCTGTCGAAAGTGCTTCCGAAGCCGATCAGCCGCTGAATGGCCGCCGGCCCCTCGCGGACCACGATCCTCACGATCTCCTCGTTGGAGAGCCCGTCACCGGTTCGCATGGTGTCTTGGAAGTGGAGATCGAAGGAATCGGTCGCATGCAGCACAGCGGCCACTCCGCCCTGAGCATAGAAGGAGTTGGATTCCTCCAGGGAATCCTTGGTAACGAGGACCACGTGCCGTCCCCGCTCCGCCGCGGCGATCACCGCGGTCAGGCCGGCAATCCCGCCCCCCACCACCACCAGATCGGCGTGCAGATAAGATAATTTTAATCCCTTTGGGGGCAGAAGATAACGAATGACAGGAAGATGGCAATCTACCATAATTGCCTTATTTTATAAAAGGTTATAACAACTAAACTCTTTACACTTAACCGAATGTGGAACCGATTGCAAGAATCAATCGCGTGAAAAGCGCGAAAAAGATCCTTGCGTTAGGTTTTTTTTAGGATAATCTGATTTTAGGAATTTGTAAGGGCTCTTGCGAGCTCCCGGCAATCCCGGTTGCAAGTGGCCAGAGCGAGAGCCCGAATCAGGCGTCCCGCCCCCTCGACGCCCACCGCCCAGACGCGGCACAGCTTCGACACGCCACGCCGTATCGAAGCTGAGAATACCGGCGACTTTGGTTGCCGTTGAGCGGAAAAAAAAAGCTCAACGACGATTGGAAACAATAAAGCTAGCCAAAAAGAAGATTGCGAGGTGCCACATGACCGTCCGATCCACCAAAAGTGAAGCGGGTACCGTGGTGTTCTTGATTGTCGTCATTCTGTTCCTGCTCTATGTTTGAGGTGCGATCTTTCCCCGAGGGATTGCCCCTTGTGGCTTATTTCGATTCGGAACTTTTTGCATGCACAACGTTTTTGATCCGATACGTGTTTCATCAGGGGCTTTTCGAGTCGGTACTGTTTCTTTCAGTCCCGTACGATGCGTTTCGGTCTTTTGCGCTTTCAGCTGCGTATTACCGGTTTGGCTTTAGGGCATGATGTGGGAGAGCTCATTCCATGTATTTTACCGAGAAACAGCTGCACATTCTCAACTTCATCAAGGAATTCATCACCAACAATGAAATCTCTCCCACCCTCGAAGAGATTGCGCGGTATTTCAAGGTGAGCAAGATCACCATCTACGAGCACGTCAACGCCCTGGAGAAAAAAGGAGCCCTTCGAAAGGCGAAGAACAGAGCGCGATCTATCGAGCTGATTTCCCGGGAGGAGCGAGAGGCGTCGGCGCGTGTCAAGATCCCGATCCTCGGCGTCATCCAGGCCGGGGCGCCGATCGAGGCGATCGATGATCGCACCGACTTCGACCTCACTGATCTCGTTCCCCTGGACAGCGACTGCTTCCTCCTCAAGGTGCAGGGGGACTCGATGATCGAAGACCAGATTTGCAGCGGCGACTTCGTGGTGGTGGAGCCGAGGCAACAACCCCGTAACGGGGAGATCGTCGTGGCACTGTTGAACGGGGAGGAGGCAACGCTGAAACGCTTCTATCACGAAGGCGAAAAGGTCAGGCTGCAGCCGGCCAACTCCAGCATGGAGCCGATCTACACCGACAACGTCACGGTGCGCGGGGTAGTGATCGGCGTTCTACGCAAGTTTTGAGGGTTGAACGAACGGCCTGAAGGGTGTCCCAGTCTCTCCGGGAACTAAAAACACGATCACCCTGCTCCTGCGATAATACCCTCCGTAGATGCGACCGGTTTGATGTACGTGGCGCGGACGGAGTGTCCAAAGACCAACACCAAGAGGCGGATGCCGGCCTTTTTACATCGAAATCGAAATCGATCCGAAGAGTCACCAACGATCGGTTCAGGATCACGGCCAAGTCGGCGCTGCGGCTGCTCACAACGCTGCCGCTGCTAACACGAGATAAGGACACTGCCGCCGCACCGCCGCGAAGGGAGCTGCTGCTGCTCACAAGTGCGGCAAGGCAGTGCCCCATGCTGCGGGATGGGCCGGGGGAGGTTGCTCTTAGCATCCCTCCCTCTTCCCGATAGCCCCATCCGTAGCCTGATCGCATTCAGTAGAAGCGACCTGTCATGGCGGAGAGCGACAATCCGCACGTCACACCATCCCCACCGCTTCCCGATGACCCCAACCGTAGCCCGACCGGTTTAGGGAGGGCGGGACAAGCCGGCATTCGTAATTACCTGTGGATTGCTCGACACAACCTTGGAGCCAGGTAGGGAGAGCAATCGGCATGCGCATCGACGTCTGATCGCACCGCGCCGCCCTCCCTGACGGTCGGGCTACTGCTGGCCATGGCGGATGAGAGAGGGGTGTGGGGAGCGGATCGCAGTCACGTAGAAGCCGCCTGCTTCAGCGGAGAGCGACGAGCCACAAGCTCACACGATTACCCCGCTCTGTCGATAGTGCCATCCGTAGCCCGACAGTGATGGAGGGCGGGTTTACCCGGCACTGGTTACTACCGTTGGATTGCTCCACCATCCCTTCGAGCAGGACTGGCAGAGCAATCGGACGGCGCATTGACGCCTGATCGTACCGCGCCGCCCTCCCTGACGGTCGGGCTACTGCTGGCCATGGCGGATGAGAGAGGGGTGTGGGGAGCGGATCGCATTCAGGTAAAAGCCGCCTTCCTGGCGCGTACGCCAGATTTCCGATCAGCAAACAAGGACGAAGATCCACAAGAACAAAAGTCTCTTCTCCCACCGAGACACAGAGCTCACCGAGGAAAGGATCTGAAGAACTGGTTGTCTATATTTCTTCCGTGGCCTCCGTGACTCGATGAGAGTCGATTCTTTCCTTCTCGACGCGAAACCGATCAGTGAGCAGAGTTTTCGATTGTGGATTTCGAGCTTGAGCAACCCCGGTGTTCCTGTTATCTCTATGCGCTAAGACGGGGTGTAGCTCAGCTTGGCTAGAGCACCGGCTTTGGGAGCCGGGCGTCGCAGGTTCGAATCCTGTCACCCCGACCAGAGAAACGATCCAGAGGCTCAGGTTGTGCCACCTGGGCCTTTGGCTTTTTTGGGGAATCTCGCTGCGAATTTATTTTTGCGTGAATCCTTAGTATAGTGGTCGTGATCGCTCGGTTGATGGTAGCGGTGGAACTTCCCGGTTTCTGACTCCCCATCTTGGGAAAATCGATGAACGAAAACGCGACGCTCGATCTCTACCGGCAGGCGCTCGGCCCGGCAGCGAGCAAGATCTCCGGCCCCTCCGGCCGGGATCCGCTCGAGGCCCGCGAGCTCTTCAGACCCCTGAATCGCGAAAAGGTCTTCCGTGCCCTCGAGGCGGGGGAGAAGCCCTTGCTCGTAGGGTGCGACGATCTACTCTTCCGTGGCGTGAACATCATGGCCACAGGGCGGGATCACCCCAAGACCCTACCAGGGCCTAGCGCTGAAAGAGCCTTCGCCGTGCTGCAGGCCGGGCTGCGCAGGCTCTTCGAGCAGGCTGCCCGCGAAAAGGTAGCCGCGCTCACCCTCGACGGCTTCGGATACGATCTGAGCGGCCTGGTGCTCCTGCCCCGGCTGGAGCTCTCCTTCCGGCTCACCGGCCCGCTCTCAGATCCACGGCCGGCGGCGTTCCGACGGGATGCCGAAATACTGGGGGCCGAGATCAGCTTTCCCCCCGACACTGGCGGTGACCCTATCGACCGCATCCGCGCGGCGGGAGCCTTCGCCTCGGGTCGAGTCTCCTATGCCATCCTCGCCGAGTTGATCGGGAGCCCTGGGTTGCAGAGCTGCGCGCCGCGCCCACCGATCCGGCCGCTCGAGTGACGGGGATTTCTCCAGATCGATCTGCGAATAGGCCCCTGCGAGAAGGCACCTGAAAACAAGGGAGTAACGCCGTGTCATTCCACAAGATCCGTTCTTTTTTCGCATCCAACATCCTGACCCACCTGCCCCGCGCTCAACAGAGCGCGCCGCCCATCGCCGATCGAGAAGGATCGGCCACCGGCGAAGGATCGGACCCCGGGGCGTTCACCGCCCGGCTCCAGGGCCTGATCGGGGAAAAGCGATCGGGTGCCGCGCCCGCTGCCCTCCAGGGATTCATGACCAAGGTTGTGGCTCTCGATGCGCTCCTCGAGGAGCTCGCTTGCGGGCTGGGGCTCGAGTCGAGCGCCGAGGAAATCGGGCCGCTGAACCGGCAGGAGTTCACGACGTTGCTGCAGCGCATCGAGAACGAGCTGCTGCCCCGCGAGCTCTGGCCGGTCTACACCGCGGTGCTTCCTCGAGAGTGCGATCCGGAGGTCTTCGGCCGCTCGCTGCACCTGCGTCCCTTGCCGGAGGACGAGAACACTCGCTTCTTCTCGGACCTCGTCGGCCGGCGTCTGACACGCTTCCGCGTCCCGCCGCACCACGCCTCGCTCGCGTGGGCCCGCCGCCTCATGGAGGAGGAGCTCAGCTCCCAGGTCGAGCTCCTCGACGCCGGCGGCATGGTCCTCGTCGATCCCCTGGTCAGCGAAACGCAGAGCACCATGTCCCTCGATGACTGTCGCAGAGCCTTCGACCTGCCCGACGATCCCGCCCTTGGCCGGGGATCCACCCTGGCCGTGCTGGATACCGGCATCGACCTCCAACACCCTGCCTTCCGGGAGATGCACGCCGAGGGCCGCCTCCTCTACCATCGTGTTGGCGGCTACGGCGAAGAGAATGACCGCGATCCCGATCGCCACGGCAGCCACGTGGCCGGCATCGCCTGCGGCCAGGGGTCATCGGAGACGCGCGGCATGGCGCCCGGCGTGCGTCTGGTCATGGTGCGCGTCTTCGATCCCAACGAGCTGGGCGCCAGCGACGAGGACGTGATATCAGGCCTGCGCATCGCGCTGCAGCAGAACGCTGACGTGATCTGCATGTCGATCGGTTCGTCGCGCGGCCCCGAAAGCGAGCTGTCCTTCCTCTGCTCGGAAATCGTGCGCCAGGACCACGCTCTCGTCGTCGCCGCGGCGGGCAACGGCGGACCGGGATCGCGCATCATCAGCCCGGCCAACGGAGAGCACGTGCTCTGTGTGGCCGCCGTGGATCGCGAGGGACATGTGGCCGCCTTCAGCTCCCGCGGCCGGCCGGGCACCGCCGACGAAGAGCATTTCAAACCGGGCTGCGCCGCCTTTGGCGTGGGCATCGTCGCCCCGAGAGCCGGCACCGACGACACGGTCGCGCTGACCGGCACCTCCATGGCCTGCCCTCTGGTGGCCGGCATGGCCGCTGCGCTAGCTGGACGGTGGCGCGAAAAAGCGGTCGCCTTCACCTCTCGCGATCTGGCCGGTGAGCTCTTGGGCGCCTGCCTTCGCGAGGGGCTTTGCGACGATGACGGCCGGCCTTACGCCGAGGGGACCGGGTACAATCCCGACGTGGGTGCCGGGCTGCCGCGCGAGATGAGCGACCTCCTGGCCTCCACGGCTCCCACGCCGGCTGCCACGCAGGAAACGCACGCCTTCGCGCCCGGCGACCGGGTGCGAGGCCTGGCACCACCGGCTGAGACCTTTGGCGTAGGCGAGGTGCTCGAAGTCGACGGCGCCGGTGTGAGCGTCTTCTTCGAGGAGGAGGGGGTGATGGAGATCGTGCCGGCCGGGGAGCTCGAGCCGATCGACACCGAATCGCAGCGGCTGAAGGCAGGTCCCCATGATACGGCCAGACTCTTCGACCTGCGCACCAAGGCGCATTGGATCAAGCTGCTCACCGAGATCGGCCTCTTCTCCAACGCCAAGGTGGCGCCCCTACCCCACCAGATCCTCTCCGTCGACGCCTTCCTGCGCTGCAAAGACCCCAAGCGGCTGCTGATCGCCGACGAGGTCGGCCTGGGCAAGACCGTCGAAGCCGGGTTGATCCTGAAGCTGCTCGTGCAGCGCGGCGAGATCGAGCGCATCCTGATCCTGACGCCTGCCGGGCTGGTCCTCCAGTGGCAGGCTGAGCTGGCGCGTTACGATCTGCTGCGCGACGTGGAGGTTTTCGGCCACCAGCTACCCCTCACCATGCTCTGCCAGTTCAGCCGACTCGTCGGCTCGATCGACAGGCTCAAGCGCCCTGATGTGCTCGAAGAGGTCTCGCGCTGGCCCGACTGGGACATCGTGGTCGTCGACGAGGCCCACTACCTGGCGCGCGACGCCGACCAGGCGCCGACGCAGCGCTACGCCGCCCTGAAAGAGGAGCTGCTCCTGAAAACCAAGCATCTGCTTCTACTTACGGCCACCCCCCACAGCGGCAAGACCGACCGCTTCATCGCCCTGCTCGATCTACTCACCGACGAGAACCTCTTCCATGCCGAAGAGATCGCCCGCCGTACGCACAGCGATGCCGGGCCCGTGCCGTTGACCCCCGCGGAGCGCAGCGTCGTGGAGAACCAGATGCTGCTACGCCGCAAGGCAGACGCCGTGTTTCAGGACGGCACGCCGATCTTCTTCGCCCGCCGCACCACGCAGGTGCCCTACACTCTCTCCGACGAAGAACTTGCCTTCCGTGAGCGGCTCGACGACTACTTCGGCAGGCTGCACGATACGCGTCTCAGCCTGCACAGCGAGCAGAATCGCGATACCCGTGCCCGCGGGCTGGCATTGGGCTTCGTGGAGATCGCCTACCAGAAGATCGCCGACAGCAGCGCCCGCGCCATCGAGCGCGCCCTCGAGAACCGCCTGCGCAAGCTCCAGGGACAGGCTCCCCTGCCTCAGGTGAGCCTGCGCGCCTCCGCGCCGCAGACCGAACGACCGCTCCCTGAGGACGCCGCAGCGGAACAGCGATCGGAGGCCATGCCGAAGGTGTCGGCCGATGCGAGCCAGCCTCCCGCCGAAGACGATGTAGTCAGCGGCGAAGAGGAGGAGCGCAACACGGCCCGGACTCCCGAGGATGAGTTCTTCCGCGGCGAGGCCGGCGAGCTGAAGGACCTCCTCGACCTGGTGCGCAAAATCAACCGCGACAGCAAGGCTGAACACCTCATCGCGGCGATCAAGGAGGCCATCAAGGGGATGTCCCGCCACGACCACGACGAGCGTGCCGAGCGCACGTCGCCGCCGCCGGCGCCCAAGTTCATGATCTTCGTAGAATACCTCGCCACCCTGTCCCACGTGGCCGCGCTCCTGCAAGAGGAGTTCGGCGCGCACTTTCCAGGTGAGCGGGGCTGCGTGGCCTTCATCCACGGTGGTATGACCGGCGCCCTCAAGGAGGAGTCGCAGGAACGCTTCCGCGCCGACCCCAACGTGCCCTTCCTGATCTCCACCAGCGCGGGCAGCGAGGGCCTCAACCTGCAGTGCTGCCGCATGCTCTTCAATTACGACCTCCCCTGGAACCCGCTCAAGGTGGAACAGCGCATCGGCAGGATCCACCGCTACGGCTCGGAGTCGACCGCTCTGATCTACAACTTCGTCGTCGATCCCGACGCCGAAACCGATCCGCAGAAGCGCGGCAAGATCGCCCGCAGCAAGGCGCACATCTCCAGCCGCATCCGTGATCGCCTGCTCGAGAAACTGGGAGTGATCGCTTCCGACCTGGTGGTCGATCCCAGCGCCCAGGACGAGTTGGAGAGCCACCTCAAGGAGATGATCCTGGGCAACAGCACCGACGCCGAATGGGACACGCTGATCGCCGAAGCGCTCGCCGCGCCGGTGGAGCCGCTCAAGGTGGCGGACGACAAGATCGACGCCATGCTGGAAGCCGCCAAGCGGGCCATGGGCGACATGCCGTCGGTCTTCGGCCGCTCGCAGCGCATCGATCACAAGGATCTCGAGCGCCGGGTGGGCGCCAATCCCCCAGAAATCCTGAAAGCCTTCGCCTCCGCCTTCCTGGACTGGCGCGGCGGGCGGCTCGAGCCGATGGCAAAAGAAGGGCTCTTCGCGCTCACACCCCTGGATACGCTCCAGGGGCTCGGTCCTGGGACCCTGCACGCCAAGGACTGCAGCAACCTGGTCTTCGAGATCCAGAGCGGCATGCGCCGCGACGATATCCAGGTCTTCGGTGCCGGGCAGCACGCCTTCGATGCCATGATCGAGCACTGCACAGCCCCCGATTTCGAGGGCCAGGTGGCACGCATCGAGGTGAACGCGCCGGAGGGGTGGATCGCGGAAACCGAAGGTGTGGTCTTCCACTTCGCCATGCGCCGCCTCAAGGGGACTACCCCGCTGGAGAACAATCTCTTCACCGTGGTCCTCGATCGCGATCTCCAGGTGCTGGAAGGTCTCTCCACGCATCTGCGCGCGGCCTACGCTCGAGATCTCGCCGACGAACACTGCCAGGTTTTCGATGGCATCGACTTCGATGCGGCGCTGGCACGCGCCACCGCCCTCGCCCGTGAGCTGGCCGGTGCCGGACGCGATCCGGACCCCTCGATCGTGACAACCGAAAACCTGGTGAGCTGCGCCCTCTTCAGGCTCTCCCCGCAAGAGGATCGAGATCGGTGAAAAAAGGTGATGTCATCGATCTCTCCATCGAGGCGCTCAACGCCCGCGGCCAAGGTGTCGGTCGCCACGCGGAGCGCACAGTCTTTGTGGATCGATCGATCCCCGAGGAACGTCTGCAGGTCGAAGTGGTCGACGTCTCGGCAGGCTACGCCCGGGCGAGGATCATCGCCGTGATTCAGCCCTCGCCGCACCGCACACGACCGTTCTGCCCGGTCTTCCAGGAATGCGGCGGCTGTAGCCTGCAGCACATCGCCTACGAGAGGCAGCTACGTCTGAAAACGGAGATCCTCCGCGAGAAGCTATCCACCGTGGCCTCTCTCGAGTCCTCGCACACTCCTGTAATCCATTCCGCGATCGGTCTGTTTCCTCCACGGCGATACCGCAACAAAGCCCAGCTCCCCTTCGGCCGCCGCAAGGGACGTGTGGTCTGCGGGCTCTACGCCGCCGCAAGCCACGCCATCGTGACCACGCCGCGCTGCGGCATCCAGCAGCCGGTCATCGACACCATCAAGGACGAAGTGGTGCGCTTTGTGAACGACGAGGGCATCGAACCCTTCGACGAGCGGACCGGCAGCGGACTGCTGCGGTACCTCGTGGTCAGGATGGCGGCCCGCACCGGCGAAGTCATGGTGACGCTCGTCGTGAACGGCGAGCGCATCCCCGCAAAAGATCGACTCGTCCGGCGCCTCACCACCGGCGTGCCCGAGGTGAAGAGTATTTACCTGAACATCAATCCTGCGCGGACCAACGTCGTTCTGGGGCCATGCAGCGAGCTGATCTTCGGGTCACCGGTCATCACCGACCGGCTGGGTGCCTTGGCCTTCGAGCTCTCGCCCCACTCGTTCTACCAGATCAACCCCCGACAGACGGAACGGCTCTACGCAAAAACCCTCGAGCTGGCGCGGCTCACCGGCCGCGAAACCGTGATCGATCTCTTCTGCGGCATCGGAACGATCTCCCTGTTCCTCGCCGAAAGAGCCCGCGCCGTGTACGGCATCGAGGTGGTAGAGCGGGCCGTGGAGGATGCGCGCCGCAACGCGGCACGAGGTGGGCTGAGCCACGTCGAGTTCATCGCCGGTCCTGCCGCGTCGACCTTGCCTGCGCTCGAGGAGCGCGGGATCGCCGCCGATGTGATCGTTGTCGACCCGCCCCGCAAGGGGTGCGATATACCCCTCGTGAACGCCATGAGCGCGATGTCGCCACAACGGATCGTCTACATCTCATGTAACCCGAATTCCTTGGCTCGGGATCTCGATATCCTGCGGCATCGAGGATATGCTCTGCGCGAAGCCTGGCCGGTGGACATGTTTCCCCACACGGCGCACATCGAGACGGTGGCCCGGCTGGAACGGATCGCATCGCCGAATGAGCGAGCCCATCGACCACAACCTGGGGCGGAAAGCCCGTAACCGGCCTCTTCCGGCGGTCGATCGGCGGCGCTACAATGATGCCTCGAAAAGCGCGCCTCTCGCGAAAAGAAGTTGTTGTGCCCTGCGTTGATGGAGTCGACGGTGAACGAACAGAACCTCAAACCCGCCGATCCGGTGCTGCTTGCGCCGCCCCACGCCAAAGACCAGCCTGGAGTTCTGAAGGTCGTCAAGATCGTGCCTCCCAACACGGCGATCTTGGTGCCGTGGGACGGTGGCGCAGCTTGCCCCTACCCGCTCTCGGCCTGCCAGCCCTACACCTCGCCGTTCGAGCGGCTCGCTGCCTTCGAGCAGACCGCGCCGATCGACTGCTGGCTCCGCATCCAGGCTCGCCGCCTGGCCTCGGCGGCCCAGCTCGGCCGCACGACAAACATCAAGATCCTGCCCCTGCCCCACCAGGTCCTGGCGGCCCAGCAGTTCCTGGCCAACTTCGGCCGGACCGAGCTGCCCAAGCGGCTGCTCATCGCCGACGAGCCCGGTCTGGGCAAGACCACCGAGGCCTGCCTGATCTACACCCTGCTGCGGCGCCAGGGTCTGGTGAAGCGCCCCCTCTTCCTGGTGCCGCCCAGGGTGCTGCCGCACTGGCTCAAGCACCTGGCGCTGCGCTTCGGACACCCCTTGACCATCGTGCAGTCGGGCCGCGACATCAAGCGGGTCTGTGAGTGGGAGAAGGGGATCGCCTCGATCGATCTGGCCAAGCTCAAACAGTACCCCGAGGAGCTCACCCGCGTTCCCTGGGACTTTATCGTCTTCGATGAAGCCCACCACATCACCCCCACCGCCGAGCTGCGCTACAAGCTGGTCCACTCGCTGCTTGCACGCAACAACGGTGATCCCGAGCCGGTGACCCTCTTTCTCACCGCCACCCCGCACTCCGGTGATTCGGTCAACTTCCTGGCCCTGCTGCACCTGCTCAATCCCGCGCTCTTCAGCGGCGGGGACCCCGCCGGCGAGGGGCGGGAGAATTTGGCGGTGCGCGCGCTCTCCCAGAAGAAGGCCGAGAACCTGATCCGCGAACGCGCCAGCCAGCTCTCGAAACAGATCGTTCACCAGACGCGGCGGGACGCGGTCAATCACCGTGGCGAGCGCCTCTTTCCGCGACCCGACGTGCGCTACGTCTTCATCGATTCGAAGCTCTGCGAGGTGCTCCAGGAGGAGATCCGCAGCTACTGCCAGGTCTTCAAGAAGCCCGGGTTCCTGGAGACCACCTACCAGCGCATCGCCGGCAGCAGCTTCGCCGCGCTCGAGGCGGCCCTGCGCAAACGGCTTTCGAAGAACAGGCCGAGGGTAGAGGGCACGAACCGCTCGCGCCCGTCGGTCGCGGCGGCCGGCCCCGACTATGCGGGAACCCAGCGCTTTCACGACGGCGAAGCCGTGGAAGACGGCCTGCGCGGTCAAAAACCTCTTGCGTCCGCCGAGGTCGCGGCACTCGAGACACTGCTGCGCCGCGTCCCGGGGCCGGCCGGCGACGAAAAGCTCCAGGCGCTGCTGTCGATCATCGATGAGCGCTCCAGCGGCCCGGACACCAAATTCCTGATCTTCGTCGAGTTCCGGGCCACGCAGAGCTATCTCGAGGCGCAGCTCGAGAAGCGCTACGGCAAAGAGTGCTGCGCTCGGATCCGCGGAGGCATGACGGTGGTGGAGAGTTACAAGCAGATGGGCCGCTTCAAGGGGGAGTGCCGCTTCCTGATCTCCACCGATGCCGGCAGCGAGGGGATCGATCTCCAGGTCTGCTCCCACATCGTCAACTACGACCTGCCCTGGAATCCGATGCGCCTGGAGCAGCGGATCGGACGGGTTTTCCGCTTCGGCATGGGCGGCGAGCTGCACGTGGTCAACCTGGTCATGTCGCGGCAGGACCGGGTCTACCAGACGCTCAACGCCAAGATCGACAAGCTCGCCGAGCTCGACCAGCTCGAGACCAGGGGTTCCGAAGGATCGGGCCAGGATCTGCGCATCCAGCTCCTGGGCGTCGCCTCACAGCTCGACGAGCTGGCCGACCTCTACACCCGGCCACGCGGCAAAAGCGAGGGAGCCGACGAGGAGCGCCGTATCGACGAGATCCTGGAGCGCTCACTCGAGGCTTGGGGTGAGCTGCAGGAGATCCTGGGCTTCCTGCCGGCGCCGGATAGCGGCCGCCTGCAGGAAATCGCGCAGAGCGCCCGGCTCGACGAAGTGCGCGAGTTCGTGAGCCGGCTGCTGGGGCAGTTCAAGGGCCACCGCCTCGAGGCCAAGCCGCACGCCGGCTCTTCCGACCTGGAGATCCTTTCCTTCAAGGTCCCCCCCGAGATCGAGGTCGACCGAAAGGCCGCCCTGGGGCGCGATCGGCGCTGCACGGGTTACACCGTCGACTACGAGGCGGCGCTCACCGACGAGAAGCTGAAGATCCTGGCTTCCGGGGATCCCGTGGTGGATGGCATGATCGCCTACTGCTCCGGGGTCGGTGGCATCGACGGCGATCGCGGGCGCATGGTGGTCAACCTCGAGGGAGTCGGGCGCTTCCGCGGCGTGGCGGTCTTCTATCTGGTGAGCTGGAGCCGCGGCCGGGCGCACAAGATCACACACCTTTTGCCGGTGGTGCTCGACGAGCGGCTGGTGCCATGTCCCGAGCTGGCGCAGAAGCTGGAAGCACCCTTTCAGATCGCCGCCGGCTCACGGGCCGATTTTGGCTTTGCCAGGGAGCTGGTCCAAAACCCAGAGCGCCTGAAGTCTGCGGCTTCGAAAGCGATCGCCGCCCATTCCACGATCGCCAGGCTGAAGAACGACGGCGCCGCGCCGCGGTGGCGCGAGGAGGCGGTGATCTTCCTGGTCAACGTGCCGCCGCGAGGAGGCGGGGTGTGACCGAAGGTGGCCTGACAGATCGCTCGCCGCGGGAAGGCGACGTGGTGGTGCCGCGCGCCGCGGCGGTTCGCGGCGGACGCACCCCCTGGCCGGTGCGGGTGCTCTCCGTCGATGAACAGGGAGCGCAGGTCTTTCTGCAGCATGTCGACGGCGACGAGGCTATCGAGGCGCGCACCTTCGAAGAGCTCAGCGAGGCCTTTGAGATCGTACCCGGCCTCGAGGAAGAGCTCGCCACCCTCGACCTGAAAGGCGCGGGCCTCGCCGAGGCGAACACCGCGTCTCTCCTCGCCCGGTTCCGAGCCCGGCTGCTCGCCGCCCGGATCGACTGCTTCGGTCGCACCCATCCCCACCTTCACCATCTTGCCATCCAGCCCCTGCCGCACCAGGCCGCCACGGCAAGTCGCTTTCTCGAAAAACCCAATGATCAACGGCGCTGCCTGCTGCTGGCCGACGAGATCGGCCTCGGTAAAACCGTCACCGCCGGTCTGATCGCCCGCCTGCTCTTGGACCTCGGAGAGCTGCAGCGTCTGATCGTGCTCTGTCCAGCGCCGCTCGTGCGGCAGTGGTCGGTCGAGCTCAAGCAGCTCTTTGACCTGGAAGCCGAGGTCCGGGAGCTGGAGTACGCCGCAGCCGGCAACGCTGTAATTTCCATCGACACCCTCAAGAAGGCCGAGGACGCCGACTGGGAACGGCTTTTCACGATGCCCTGCGATACGGTATTCATCGATGAGTGCCACGAGATCCGTTTCGGCAGCTTGCGCTATCGCTGCGTCGAGCGACTGCTCGCGCACCGCGAGATCCAGAACCTGATCTTGCTCTCGGCGACGCCTTTCTCAGGGACGGGACGCGATTTCCTGGGGCTCGTGACGTTGCTGCGCGCTGCTCCTCAGAAGCCCATCGCGATGCGCCTGGAGAACCTGTCCGAGGAGCAAAGCCTGCGCCGGTTGGAGAAGCTCGTCGAGAGCGAGCTCCCCGAGCTGATGGTGCGCCATCGACGCCGTGACGTGCGCGACGAGAAGGGCCGGCCGGTCTTTCCCGAGATCACTGTCGTGAGACACAAGATCACGCTCTCGCGCGCCGAGCGGCGGGTGCGCAGCGGGCTCGATGGCTACATCGCCGGTTGCCGCACGAAGGGCTCGGCGCGCCCTTTCAACGAGTCGACGGCGCACGCACTCCACGCTGCTCTGGCCAGCTCCTTCCACGTGCTGCGTCGCGATCTGCAGCGTCGTCTGGACGCGCTCCAGGCTTCCCCGCCCTCCGCCGCCAGAGAGCGGGAGACGCTCGCCCTGGAGAAGCTGATCGACCGATGGCCGTCCCGGGATTCCAAGCTCGAGGCTCTGCTCGGCATCATCGGTCGCGAGGAAAAGGTCTGGTCACGGGCCCGACGGCGCGACGGCGCGCGGAGTGAGCCCACGCCGCCACTCAAGTTCGTGATCTTCACCAACCGCCTTGCCACCCAGGCCTACCTGGTGCAGAAGCTCAATGAGCGCCCGAACCCGAATCTGGGTCAGACCGATCCCCGTCTTCCATCACCCCCCGCACCTGCGGTGGCCGTGGCCCTCGGTCGCGACCTCGACGAGCAGAGCGACGCTCTGGATGCGTTCGCCGGGCCGGCGCGTTTCCTGGTCTGCGTGCGCCTCGGAAGCCGCGGTCTGAATCTTCAGCAGGCCACGGTGCTGATCAACTACGACCTGCCCTGGAACCCTGCCGAGCTGGAGCAGAGGATCGGACGCATCAACCGCATGGGACAGTCGCAGCCGACCAAGGTGATCAATTTCCAGTGCGAGGGAACGATCAACGAACGGGTTTACGACTGCCTGTCGCGTGAGATTCGGCGACAGACCCAATCGCTCGCCGGAGTCTCGCGGCGTTCGCGCCGCCCTAACGAGGCTGCCGCGGAAGCCGACGAGAACGTCACCGCGATCCTGGGATCTTCGAAGCGGGTCATCGACTGGCTGCGCGACCTGGTTATCGAGGAACAGGCCGCCGTGCCGAAGGCGCCCGCGGCCGTGCGGCGCGAGATCGAGCGGGCTTCGGCGACCTGGAACGCTCTCTCGCGCCTGGTGCGCCGGACCGGCGAGTTCAAGCTCGACCAGGCGGGCGCGCTGGCTCCGCTCCGAGCCCAGCAGGAGATCGAAGCGACGCTCGAGAGGTTCTTCCGGCTGCACGTGGCGATCCGCGGCGGCGCGTGGATCCCCATGGGACGATGTTCCCGGATCATGCTCGCCGACGGTCGCGACTCGATGGACGCCCTCGCCGCGCTCCACGGCAAGACCGTGACCTTCTCCGGTCAGGTTGCGGCTCTCGATCGTAACGTCGAGTACCTTGGCATCGCCCACGCGCTGTTGCCAGCCGTGATCCGCGAAACCGCCGCGTACTCCTTTGGGGGAAGAACGATCGACCTGCGCGCCGCGCTAGCTGCCTGGCGCGCCTCGCGGGGAGTGGTGGTCTACTACCTGGTAAGCCTCCCCGATCCGGCGCGGCCCGGCGCCATGCGGCCAACGCGCCTCGATGGCGTGGTCGTGACCGACGACGGCCGAGCGGCACCGCATGGTCTTGCCGACGCCCTGGTTTGCCTGCCGGAGAAGACACTCCGAATAGCAACCGCGCGCCGCCGGGGAGGGCCGGTGACGGCAACCTTCGAGGATCTGCGACGGCTGCGGGAAGAAGCCGACGCGGCGATGAGCCGGCGGCTCAGGTCGGCAGCGGAAGACCCGGCCGCCGAGGAGCAGGCACCCACCTTCCAGCCGATCGCCCTCTGCCGGTTCGAAAATCGGCCCGGCCTCGGTGGACGCATCCGCAGGCTGCGCCAAAGGTTCTTCGGTCAGTAGAGTTGCTGCTTACAGATCAGGAGCCGGTCTGGCGCGGACGCCAGATTTACCGGGGGACTGAAATACCCGTGCCGTGGCCACTCGATGAACGAGGGATTAGAGAAGAAAAGACCTTCTCAGACAGCCCCTCCCTTAGCGTGGGACACTGCCTTGCCGCACCTTTTTGCAGCGGTGGCGTCTTTCGCGACTATGCTGTGCGGCGGCAGTGTCCTTATCTCGTGTTAGCAGCGGCAGCGTGGTGAGCAGCCCGCAACGCCGACTTGGCCGTAACGCAGAACCGATCGATTGTGGCTCTTGCCGCGCACGCGAGCCGCAGCGCCCTTAGCGGCTGTGCGGCGGAAGTGTCCCGGTTCGTGTGAGCAGCGGCAGCGTAGTGAGCTGCCGCTGCGCCGATGTGACCGCGACTCGGAACCGATCGTCGAGGTCGCAGATTATACTCTCATCAGCCGACCACCTTCTCGATGAGCGACTTGAGAACGCCATCCTCTCTCTCGGCGAGCTCGTAGGTGATCCGCACCGAGGGCTTGTCGATTGAGATGATCCGTCCCAAATCGATGGGAGTACCGATGATGACGGTGTCGCAATCGCAACGGCGGATCGTCTCTTCCAGATCCCTGCACTGCTGCTCGCCGTAACCCATGGCGGGCAGGACGACACCGATCTCGGGATAGATCTTGAAGGTCTCGGCGATGGTGCCGACCACGTAGGGACGGGGATCGACGATCTCGGCGGCGCCGTGCATCTTGGCGGCCACGGTGCCGGCTCCGATCTTCATGCCGCCGTGGGTCAGCGTGGGGCCGTCTTCCACGACGAGCACCCGCTTGCCCTCGATCAGGGAGGGATCGGCGGCGGTCACCGGCGAGTCGGCCTTGATCACCACCGCGTCGGCGTTGAGCTTCTCCTTGTTCTGCAGGATGGAGTTGACGTTGGCCTCCTCGGCCTGGTCCATCTTGTTGATCAGGATCACATCGGCCTTTTTGAAGTTGACGTCGCCAGGGAAGTAGCTGGTCTCGTGCCCCGGGCGCAGCGGATCGGCAATGGTAATGAAGAGGTCAGGCTTGTAGAAGGGCGTGTCGTTGTTGCCGCCATCCCAGAGGATCACGTCGGCTTCCTTCTCGGCCTCGGCCAGGATGGCGCCGTAGTCCACGCCGGCATAGACGACAAAACCGTTCTTGATGTGCGGCTCGTACTCCTCGATCTCCTCGATGGTGCACTCGTGCTTTTTGAGGTCCTCGATGGCGCCGAACCTCTGGACGGCCTGCGCCGCCAAGTCGCCGTAAGGCATGGGGTGGCGGATGGCCACGCACTTCTTGCCGAGCTCCTTGAGGATGCGCATGACGTAGCGGGTGGTCTGGCTCTTGCCGCAGCCGGTACGCACCGCGCAGATCGCGATGACCGGGCGCTTCGACGGGATCATGGTGGGCTCTACGTCGAAGGTCTTGAAGGTCGCGCCGGCATCGGTGGCAAGCTTTTCGCGCGAGGCCACGAAGTCGTGGGTGACGTCGCTGTACGCAAAAACCACCTCGTCCACCTTCAGCTCGCGGATCAGGTTCTGGAGCTCATCTTCCGGCTTGATCGGAATCCCCTCGGGGTAGAGCTTGCCGGCGAGGGAGGCGGGATAGAGCCTGTCTTCGATGTTCGGAATCTGCGTTGCCGTAAAGGCTACGACCTCGAACTCGGACTTGTCTCGATAACAGGTATTGAAGACGTGAAAATCCTTCCCGGCTGCACCCATGATCAGTATTTTTTTTGCCATGTTCATTATCCTCAAGTGCTTTTACATATTGACGTAACGGTATCTTCGAAACTGGCAGACTCGGGTCCCGATTGAACGATCATGCCCTTTCGCGACGTGCGTGAAGAGTCCGTCCTGTTAAAATGGATCAGTCTAACGGGCAGAGCGTTGAATGCAATCAGAAACGTCGAAGCGCGATAAATTTCTCTCCTCCCAAGGGCGAAGGCGAAAAAGTGCCTCGGTTGATCAAGTTGTTAACGTACCGAATTTCGTGCACTCTGATCGACCTCGTAATCCCAACGACTGCTTGGCGATCTTAGCGTCTTGGCGAGAGGAAATCTTGAACCGATCGCTGGTAGCTGGAGTCACTGGCACTTGCGCCGGGCGGATGCTGTGCTCTGCAGCGGAGCGTTCAGGCGTAGTCCCCTGTCGCCAGCAACTTGGTTGGAGCTGACCCTGATGAAAGTCGCATCTCTTGCGGATGCCCCGGGCAGCGCCTCGGCGCGCTATCGTATCGAGCAGTACGCGCCCTATCTCGCCGGCTCGGGCATCGAGGTGGACAGCTTCACCATTGCCGCGAGCCTGACCGGCCGGATCGCGCTCTTCCGGCGGCTCAGGGCTTTCGATGCCATCGTCCTGCAACGCCGGCTGCTCGGGGCGGCCGGCTTCCTGTTGCTCCGGCGCAACGCCCGGAAGCTGATCTACGATTTTGACGATGCCCTCTTCCGGAAAGACTCGTTCCAGGGCGCCGGATTTTCGCTGACGCGCACGACCCGCTTCCGCCGCACCGTGCGCAGCGCCGACGTTGTGGTGACCGGCAACCGCTACTTGGCCGAGGAGGCACGCAAATACAATCAACGCTGCCTGGTCATCCCGACGGTGGTCGATCTGAACCGCTACCCCGATATCTACAACCATCGCGGTGGAGACGGGCCGTTCCGCGCGGTCTGGATCGGTTCGGCCGCAACCCTGCCCTACCTCGAAGCCATTCTGCCCGCGCTGGCGCCGGCGGCGCGGGCCATCCCTGGCTTCAGCCTGATCGTCATGTCCGATCGCTTTCCCCGGCAGACGCCACTGCAGATCGAGCGCGTCTCCTGGACGGCTGCCGGCGAGGCGACAGTTCTAGCGCAGGCGGACGTAGGGCTCATGCCGCTCTCCGACGACGCCTGGACACGGGGAAAATGCGGGCTCAAGCTGATCCAGTATGGCGCGGCGGGGCTGCCGTCTGTGTGCTCGCCGGTGGGCGTGAACTCCTCGATCGTGGTGGAGGGCGTGACCGGTCTTTTTGCGCGGAGTGAGGGGGACTGGACGCGGGCGCTGGAGCAGCTGGCGTCGTCGGCGGACCTGAGGAGACGCATGGGCCGTGCCGCGCGACGCAGGATCGAGAAGCGCTACTCGGTAGTTAGCCAACTGCCGCGCTGGGTTGAGATTTTGAGGGGGTAGGCGATTCAGAGAAAAAAAGACCTGCTAAGACCGCCCATTCCTCAGCGTGGGGCCGGGGAAGGTTGGTGCTGATCGATTCCAAGAGTCACGAGAGGCTGGTTCCGCGTCACGGCCAAATCGGCGTTGCGGGCTGCTCACCGTGCTACCGCTGCTAACACGAGACGGGACACTGCAGCCGCTACAGCCACGAATGAAGCTACCGCTCCTAACAGGTGCGGCAATGCAGTGTCCCACGCTGCGGGAGGGGCCGGAAGAGTTTACTCGTAGCCTCACCCTCCGCTTTCCAACAACCGAACCGTAGCCCGACCGGTTTAGGGAGGGCGAGGATACCCGGCAAGCGTGACGGCCATTGGATTGCTCCACCCACCCTGCGAACCGGTCCGGGCGAGCAATCGGCAGGCCTTTTGACGCCAGATCGTACCGCGCCGCCCTCCCTCGCCGTGGGAAATATGGTTGGGTGATCGTCACCGCGAATCTGCTGCCGATCGATCCCGGTCTTAGCGGAAATCCCGGTCGGGCTACGGATGGGAGTGACGGTTAAGTTCGAAGGTTGAATTCAATCAAATTGTTCCATTTGATTGATCAGTGTTGATCCGTGTTCGGCTCAATACGAATATCCGTCGGACGAACGAATCCAGGGAAATCCGAGGCAGCCCCTTGCCTTGCCGCTGATTCAAAATGTTAGAACGGTGCGTCCGCGTCCGCACCGCCGTCACCCCCCGGCTCCTCTTCCACTCGATCTTGCGCCGACTCCTTGGGGACCAGCTCGGCCACCACCTTCTCCACTTCCATCTTGGTGCGGTCGAGCTTACTCTTGCAGATCCTGATCAGCTCGGCTGCGGTGCGCACCCGTTCGGCGAGGTCGTCCACATCGACCTCGTTCTGCTCGATCTCATTGAGGATCGCCTCGAGCTTCTCCCGGGCTTCACCAAATTTCAAGCTGTCGAGCTTTTTCTTGGCCATCATTCACCTCGTTCAAGAGCTTCGTGATCTGCGCTTCGAGCTTTCCGTCGCGCAGGTAAATCGTCAACAGGTCGTGAAGGGCGAGGTCCTGCAGATCGGTCACGATCTGTCCTTTACGGTCCGACACGAGCGCAAAGCCGCGGCGGATAACATTGATGGGATCGAGAAGGCGGCACTTCTGCTCCGCGAGAGTCAGGTCGCTCCGGTGGCGGTCGAGGAGCAGCAGGGCGGTTTGTCGAAGGCGTCGGTCGAGGTTCCCCACCTCGAGACGCTGCTCTACCAGGTGTGCCATGTGTCGACCGGCTATCAGCCGGTGGCTCGAACGATCGAGGCGCTCCTTCTCCGCTCCGATGCGGCGCAGCAGGCCCGTGAACAACCTCTGTCCCAGGTTCTGTAACGCACGGACAGCTCCCGACTCCACGAGGCGGCAGCCGAGCGCGATGCGCTGCTGGTTCCGCTCCATCCGCTCATCTTCGCGGACAATGCGGTTTTGGGTGCTGCGGACCAGCTTGTCGGTCAGTCCCACGAGATGATCCCAGTAACCCCGCACCCGGTCCACGATGAAAGCGCTCGCCGCGGTCGGTGTTTTTTTGCCCTGATGCGCGACCATCTGGCTGAGGGTCACGTCGATCTCGTGACCGATTCCGGTGACAACCGGTACGCCACTGCCCACGATGGCGTAGACGATCTCCTCGCGATCGAACCACGAAAGATCGAGCCGCGAGCCGCCGCCCCGGACGAGTGCGATCAGATCGGGCTCTAGAGTTTGGAGCGCGGCAAAGGCCCGCGGTATCGACTTCAGGGCATCCTCACCCTGCATGCGGGCATCGCAGAGGAGCACGCGAAAGCCGAATCCGGAGAGCGCCAGCTCCTTCAAAAAATCGTTGTAGGCGGCGCTTCCATCGGAGGTGATCAGACCGATGGTCAAGGGAACCTCGGCGAGGGATAGCCCGGGATTCCTCTCGAAAGCCCGTTCTTTTTCGAGTTTTTCCAGCAGCGCCTTGCGCCGTGCCTCGAGCTCGCCGAGGGTGAATTCAGGATTGATATCCTGAAGATGGAGGGAGATCTTGCCGTACGGGGCATAGAAGCTGACCCGGCAGAGGGCCATGATCTTGGTCCCATCGAGCTTGCCCTGGAGGTCGAAAATCCCCGCACAGCGCCCGGTGGGACCGAAAAGCTTGTCCCGGACTCCCTTCCAGAGGGTGGCGGAGAGCCGGCAGGTATCGCCCTCAGGCGAGGTCTCGCACATCTCGAAGTACCAGTGGTCTCGATGGCGACTCCGATCGAGCCCCTGGATCTCACCCACCACCCAGATCGCCGCGGGAAAGGCCCCCCGTACGGCGGCCTCCAGACCTGAGGAGACGTCGGAAATGGTCCAATACTCTTTCACCGTCACGCTGACACCCTCATGCCTTCTATCCTCATGATGCGGGATGTTGACGCCAGGTACCAGCCCGGCGGCCGGTCATCGCTCAACGCACGCCGTCGATCCCCGCCGTGAGCGGCCCGTCGTCCCCGCCGATGAACGCCCGCCCCATCTCATCACCGCCGAGATGGCGCGCCAGGCTGCGACCAGCCCGGTCTATGTACTCCTCCATCGCGACCTTCGCAACGGTCGGCGGTGCGAAGATGAAGAACAGAATCTCCCGGGTTTGGGCGGTGATACAGGTTCTGGCAGAATCGCCGGTGGGATTCCCGAAGCCGCCCAGCCGATCGAAGAGCGCGATGCGACCCTGAAGGTGCAGCTCGCCCTGACCGATACGCTGGTAGGCCTCTCCGTCACGGCCGAGCCGCAGATGAATATCGCCGTCCACCGTGGCTGCGTCATAGAGGCCGATAGGCAGCAGGATCGACAGGGAGACGAGGTTGGCCGCGTCGACCACCGAGTTGATACGCGGAATGCTGCCCCCTTTTTGCACGCGTCGCAGCAGCGCTTCCGAGGAAGGACGGGTCCGCGTTGGATCCTGACCGATGGAACGGTAGAGCCTGCGAGCGACCTTGAGACCGTCGATCTGACCTGGCTGCAAACCGCTGTAAACCTGGCGAACCTCCTGCTCGGCTTGCCTGATGTCGTTCTCCAGCGCGGCGCTCCGGTCCGGGTGCACCTCGAGCCGCGCCCAGGCAAGGACCCCTATCTCGAGTTTGTTGGACAGGGATTCTTCGATCCGAATTGTTCCCATGAGCGCTTGAACTCGATTAAGGATTCAGAAAAATCATCGATGCTAACTCAACCACGTGCGCCCGTGATTTGCAAAGATGCCGTCAGCTCTCTATCATGACAAGAATGACTGCGCCGGTCCACCACCGGTTTATTCCTTCTCTTGACGTATTCTTTTTTCTAGGGAGTCGATCACTCATGAAAAACCGTGACGAAGCCTGGAAGGTTTTGACCCAGTACACCACCAATGCGAGCCTCATTAAACACGCCCTCGCCGTGGAAGCGGCGATGCGACACTTTGCGACAAAATTCGGCGAAAACGTCGAGCGTTGGGGTATCGTTGGGCTGCTGCATGATTTCGATTACGAAAAACATCCTACCGCGGAAGAGCATCCTATCCTGGGGTCCAAGATCCTGCGCGAGCTGGGTTGGGACGAGGAGCTCATTCGAGCGATTATGTCGCACGGCGACCACACGGGGGTTCCCAGGGAGTCGCTGATGGAAAAGACGCTCTTCGCCGTCGACGAGTTGTGCGGCTTTCTGATCGCCGTGGCCCTCGTACGCCCCTCCCGCGATATCAGAGAGGTGAAACCGAAATCGGTCAATAAAAAGCTGAAAGACAAGGCGTTCGCCCGGGCGGTCAAGCGTGAGGACATCCAGAAGGGGATCGAAGAGCTGGAGATGGAAAAAAATGTCTTCATCCAGGATGTGCTCGACGCGCTCTCATCTGTGGCCGCGGAGCTCGAGCTCAACGGCGCTGGCGGCAACTGACGCAGTCTATCGATGAATGTCGCCTGCAATCGTAGCGCCTCGTATCACAGGTCGAGGCGGGTGAGATAACTGTTGAAATGAGAAATGAGCTGTGGTGAAAAAAAAGAAAACAATCAAGGCCTCGTCTCGAAGAGGCAGTAAAACGAGGCCGTTGCCTTCATCCGACAAAACCCTGCCCACCCTGCTCGGCGAGAGAGATCGATCGAGCGTTCTCGACATTATCGCTCGAGAATACCCGGATGCACGCTGTTCCCTCGACTTCACCAGCCCTCTCGAGCTTCTCGTAGCGACGATCCTCTCGGCTCAATGCACCGACCTGAGGGTCAACCAGGTGACCAAGGACCTCTTCAAAAAATATGTCCGTGCCAAAGACTACTACACCGCGCCGACCTCCGAGCTCGAGGAGATTATCCGCTCAACGGGTTTCTTCAAAAACAAGACCAAGGCTATCCAGGGCGCCGGCCGCATGATCGATCTCGATTTCGCGGGACAGGTTCCTAACACGATGGACGAGCTGCTGCTCCTGCCCGGTGTGGCTCGCAAAACCGCGAACGTGGTGCTGGGTAACGCGTATCACGTGGCCGAGGGCATTGTGGTGGACACCCACGTGGCGCGGCTCTCCCAGCGGATCGGTTTGTCGTGTAATCAAAAGCCGGAAAAAATCGAAAAAGACCTGATGGAGATCGTACCGCAGGATCAGTGGACCGTCTTCTCGCACCGCCTGATCTCTCACGGTCGTGCAATCTGCACGGCCCGCAGTCCAAAGTGTGCCGAGTGTCCGCTCGAGGAGGTGTGCCTCAAGCTGGGTGTCGACTAGTTGGAGATTTTTAACTACGAAAAACGCGAAATATCGCGAAAGAAGTCACTTTTTCTTTTTTCGTGCCTTTCGCGTGTTTCGTAGTTCCTTATTCTTGATTCTTGGATTCTTCCCGCTGACGTTGGATTCTTCCCGCTGACGATTGAAAAAAAAAGCCACGCCTTTTGAAGGGCGTGGCTTTTTGAATAATAAACCTGGCAATTACCTACTCTCTCGGTTGAAGCCAATACCATCGGCTTAAGCTGCTTAACTTCTGTGGTCGGAATGGGAACAGGTGTTTCCAGCTCAATATCATCACCAGATATTTATATCGCAGTTATAAAGTAAAGTAGGATTCGTGGCTGCCATAAGCAGCTCAAATTAATTTGACTCCGAAGCAACGCTTTAATTAATAAAGAATTGATTCGAAAAAAAGTGGTCAAGCCAATCGTCCGGTTAGTACCGGTCAGCTTAATGCATTGCTGCACTTACACCTCCGGCCTATCAACCTGGTGGTCTACCAGGAGACTGATGGGGAATACTCGTTTTGAGGAGGGCTTCACGCTTAGATGCTTTCAGCGTTTATCCTTTCCGAACTTAGCTACCCTGCGATACCGTTAGCACGATAACAGGTACACCAGCGGTTCGTCCATCCCAATCCTCTCGTACTAAGGACAGAGCCTCTCAGTATTCCTACACCCACGCCAGATAGGGACCGACCTGTCTCACGACGGTCTGAACCCAGCTCGCGTACCGCTTTCATTGGCGAACAGCCAAACCCTTGGGACCTTCTCCAGCCCCAGGATGCGATGAGCCGACATCGAGGTGCCAAACCTCCCCGTCGATTTGAACTCTTGGGGGAGATCAGCCTGTTATCCCCGGAGTACCTTTTATCTGATGAGCGACGGCCCTTCCACTCGGAATCCGCCGGATCACTAGGCCCTGCTTTCACACCTGTTCGACCTATATGTCTCACAGTTAAGCACTCTTATACCCTTACGCTCTACACACGATTGCCAACCGTGTTGAGAGTGCCTTTGGACTCCTCCGTTACCTTTTTGGAGGAGACCGCCCCAGTCAAACTGCCCACCAAACACTGTTCCGAACCCGGATTCACGGCATTCGGTTAGAATTCAAATACAATAAGAGTGGTATTTCACCGTTGACTCCATGAGGACTGACGTCCCCACTTCATAGTCTCCCACCTATGCTACACATACTGTACCTAAACCCAATATTTGGCTACAGTGAAGGTTCACGGGGTCTTTCCGTCTTGGCGCGGGAACGTGGTATCTTCACCACGACTACAATTTCGCCGAGTCTCTCGTTGAGACAGTGCTCAAGTCGTTACGCCATTCGTGCGGGTCGGAACTTACCCGACAAGGAACTTCGCTACCTTAGGACCGTCATAGTTACGGCCGCCATTCACTGGGGCTTCAGTTCTGAGCTTCTCCCGAGGGATAACCCATTCCTTTGACCTTCCAGCATTGGGCAGGCGTCAGTCTCTATACGTCGTCTTGCTGACTTAGCAGAGACCTGTGTTTTTGATAAACAGTCGCTTGAGCCTCTTTACTGCGGCCGCCCGTTGCTCCTTATGCAAGAAAATTCACAACAAGCGGCACTCCTTATCCCGAAGTTACGGAGCAATTTTGCCGAGTTCCTTAACGAGAGTTCTCTCGAGCGCCTTAGGATATTCACCCCACCTACCTGTGTCGGTTTGCGGTACGGACGCCTGTATACTCGCTAGAAGATTTTCTTGGAAGATACTCCAATCAGTTCGCGAAAAAGATCGCTCCTCATCACCCCGAAGGCTTGAATGCTGCGGATTTACCTACAGCAGCCCTCCAGGCTTGAACCAGCACTTCTAACCGCTGGATGACTTTCGGATCTCCGTCCCTCCATCGCGTCTTTGTCGTATAAAGGCGGTACAGGAATATTAACCTGTTCTCCATCGCCTACGCCTTTCAGCCTCAGCTTAGGTTCCGACTAACCCTGGGCGGAATTACCTTCCCCAGGAAACCTTAGGTTTACGGCGAGTAAGATTCTCACTTACTTTATCGCTACTCATACCGGCATTATCACTTCCACATCGTCCAGGACTCCTTACGGTATCCCTTCAACCTACCGTGGAACGCTCCTCTACCACTGCATGAAAACACGTTTTCATACAATCCGCAGCTTCGGTAACTGACTTAGTCCCGTTAATTTTCGGCGCAAAGAACCTCGACTAGTAAGCTGTTACGCACTTTTTAAATGATGGCTGCTTCTAAGCCAACATCCTAGCTGTCTTAGGGTCTTTACTTCCTTTGACCACTTAGTCAGTTTTAGGGACCTTAGCTGGCGATCTGGGTTGTTTCCCTCTCGACCACGGAGCTTCTCCCCCGTGGACTGACTCCCGCAAGATACACGATGGTATTCGGAGTTTGATTGGGCAGAGTAGGTTGGTGACCCCTCAAGCCCATTCAGTAGCTCTACCCCCATCGATTAACTTGCGAGGCTAGCCCTCAAGCTATTTCGAGGAGAACCAGCTATCTGCAAGTTTGGTTAGACTTTTACTCCTAACCACAGCTCATCCGATAACTTTTCAACGTTAAGCGGTTCGGCCCTCCACGAACTGTTACGTTCGCTTCAGCCTGGCCATGGTTAGATCACTTGCCTTCGGGTCTGATACATGTGACTTAATTCGCACTATTCATACTCGCTTTCGCTACGGCTACGGGCCGAAAACCCTTAACCTTGCCACATACATCAACTCGCCGGTCCATTATGCAAAAGGTACGCCGTCACCCGTTGTCCGAAGACCATAGGGCTCCGACTGCTTGTAAGTACATGGTTTCAGGTACTATTTCACTCCCTTAACAAGGGTTCTTTTCATTTTTCGCTCACGCTACTTGTGCGCTATCGGTCATCAGCAATACTTAGCCTTGGGAGGTGGTCCTCCCTGATTCACACCAGGTTTCACGTGACTGGCGCTACTCGGGAAATCGAATAAGAAGAATTCACCTTTTCGCGTACGAGGCTTTCACTCTCTGTGGCGAAACTTTCCAGATTCTTCTGCTAAGATGAATTTTTGTAACTTCTCTCCGGAACTGCACTTCCGGAACATCAATCCCCACGACCCCAGCTGCAAAACGAATGCAGTCTTACAAACAGCTGGTTTAGGCTCTTTCCCGTTCGCTCGCCGCTACTGAGAAAGTCGAGGTTTCTTTCCTTTCCTCGGGGTACTGAGATGTTTCAGTTCTCCCGGTTATCCCCCATGACCTATGGATTCAGCCATGGGCGTTAAGGTTTGACCTTAACCCGTTTTCGGATTTGGAAATCTCCGGATCATAGCCTGGTAGACGGCTTCCCGGAGCTTAACGCAGTCGTCCCACGTCCTTCATCGTTCGCTGATGCCTAAACATCCACCATGCACTCTTAGTAGCTTGACCACTTTTCTTGAGAATCAAACTTCAATATTCTAAGAGCTGCAATCTGGCTCTATATACCACGAATCCTACTTTGTCAAAGAACTGATGCTTAACTGATATCGCAAATGGTGGAGGCGACAGGATTCGAACCCGCGACCCTCTCGGTGCAAGCGAGATGCTCTTCCAACTGAGCTACGCCCCCTTTGAAACGATCTTAGATCAGATCGTTCAATTCATAATTTCGCACCCCTCCTTTAGATGAGAGGTTAGTTGCCTTTGGTGGGCCTATGTGGATTCGAACCACAGACCTTACGCTTATCAGGCGTACGCTCTAACCAACTGAGCTATAGGCCCTAACAAAAAGCTTTCGTCACAAAAAGAACGGAGTGTTCTTCTATAACAACCGAAGCTGCCGAGCAGCTTCGTTTGAAATTAAAAAAAAGAGTAGCCTGAACGTTTTGCGTGCGCCGACTTAACATAGCCGATCTTTTCAGACCAACCAAGTCTATTAATCCCTAGAAAGGAGGTGATCCAGCCACAGGTTCCCCTACGGCTACCTTGTTACGACTTAGTCCCAATCACTGGTTTTACCGTGGGCGCTTCCCTCCCAAAGGTTGGGTACACGACTTAAGGTACTACCAGCTTTCGTGGCTTGACGGGCGGTGTGTACAAGACTCAGGAACATATTCACCGCGGCGTTGCTGATCCGCGATTACTAGCGATTCCGGCTTCATGGGGGCGAATTGCAGCCCCCAATCCGTACTGAGGCCGGCTTTTTGTGATTTGCTTAACCTCGCGGCATCGCTTCACTTTATACCGACCATTGTAGCACGTGTGTAGCCCCGGACATAAAGGCCATGATGACTTGACGTCATCCCCACCTTCCTCCGTTTTAACAACGGCAGTCTCTCTAGAGTCCCCGGCTTGACCCGCTGGCAACTAAAGATAAGGGTTTCGCTCGTTAAAGGACTTAACCCGACATCTCACGACACGAGCTGACGACAGCCATGCAACACCTGTGCAGGTTACACCCGAAGGCAATCCCCCTCCTTTCAGAGGGTTAATCCCTGCATTTCAAACCCGGGTAAGGTTCTTCGCGTTGCTTCGAATTAAACCACATGCTCCACCGCTTGTGTGAGTCCCCGTCAATTCCTTTGAGTTTTAGCCTTGCGACCATACTCCCCAGGCGGGGCACTTAACGCATTAGCTTCGGCAGAGATAGCATCGGAACTTCCTCCACCTAGTGCCCATCGTTTACAGCTAGGACTACCAGGGTATCTAATCCTGTTTGCTCCCCTAGCTTTCGCGCCTCAGTGTCAGTATCAGTCCAGAGAGTCGCTTTCGCCTCCGGCGTTCCTCCTAATATCTACGCATTTCACCGCTACACTAGGAATTCCACTCTCCCCTCCTGCACTCAAGCAAGGCAGTTTCAATGGCAGTTCCATGGTTGAGCCACGGGATTTCACCATTGACATACCCTGCCACCTACGCGCGCTTTATGCCCAGTGATTCCGAACAACGCTTGCCACCTTCGTCTTACCGCGGCTGCTGGCACGAAGTTAGCCGTGACTTCCTCTCACGCCTTTGTCAGGTTATGCTGATACATAACGTTTCTTAACGTGTGACAGCAGTTTACAACCCGAGGGCCGTCCTCCTGCACGCGGCGTCGCTCCGTCAGGCTTTCGCCCATTGCGGAAGATTCTCGACTGCAGCCTCCCGTAGGAGTCTGGGCAGTGTCTCAGTCCCAGTGTGGCCGGCCGACCTCTCAGTCCGGCTACCCGTCAGTGCCTTGGTGGGCCTTTACCCCACCAACAAGCTGATAGGATATGGACCTCTCTCCGAGCGGAATCACCATTTATCTGACAACCCGCAAGCTGTCAAAACCATCGGGTATTAGCAGCCCTTTCGAGCTGTTATTCCCGTCTCGAAGGTAAGTCATCCATACGTTACTCACCCTTTCGCCACTTTACTCACCCCCCGAAGGGAGCTTTTTCGTTCGACTTGCATGCCTAATCCACGCCGCCAGCGTTCGTTCTGAGCCAGGATCAAACCCTTCAATAGTTTATCTTTTAGAGTTCGATTCATGTTCGAATACTGAACGTTTCCTGGTCACGATATCATAAGGAATTGATATCGCTCACACACATCACGATACAGGCTACTCTTTGTCAAAGATCGTCAAAAGGCGGGGGGTTCTCGATGTTTTTTCTCTTAAGCCCCCAAGCGCCATTGTTAGTATTTTTTTGCGTCAGGAGCGGAAGAGTTTAACTCAACCCGTTTTCGCCGTCAACGAAAAACTCATTTTTTTTTCATCAAAAAGATCGAGTGAAAAAGATCAGAACTTTTCGTCCCGTTAGAACTTTGTGTTCCAATGGGAGGCAGATACTATCATGGCTGTCCAAGAATGCAAACTCTTCTTTTAAAAAAAGCGAATTAAATTATGCATGTTCTTAACACTAGTGATATTCGAAAGTTAGACAAACTAGCTCAGAGACGATTTTCCATCCCGGGGCTCCTGCTCATGGAGCACGCCTCCCTCGGGCTGGCCGAGGAGCTCCTAAAACTCCCTGGATCCGACCTGTCCCGATACGTGTTTTTGTGCGGAAAAGGCAACAATGGCGGCGACGGATTCGCCGCCGCACGCCATCTCCACAACGCTGGACACGACGTGAAGGTCATCCTCACCGGGCTGCTCGACCATCTGCGTGAGGGCTCGGACGCCGCCGTCAATGCCCAAATTGCTTCTAATATGGGAATTATGATCGTGGAATGTCGATCCTCAGAAGAAATTCTGGGGCATCTGGACGCCCTTGAACCGCGCTTTCTGGTCGATGCGGTTCTCGGTACAGGCCTTTCCTCTGACGTTAGGGGAATGTTCAAAGAAGTTTTTTCGGGGATCAACGAAAAAAATCTCGACGTCACCGCCGTCGACATCCCTTCGGGGTTCGACGGCGACACTGGTCGCCCGCGCGGCGTTGCGATCAAGGCGCGGCGCACAGTGACCTTTGCATTCTCCAAGATCGGTTTTCTCGACGAGCAATCGAGGGCCTTCTGTGGCGACATTATCGTCAAGGGAATCGGAATTCCCCGGGAGGTCGTGGAGAATCCGCAGGAATTTTTATAGTCACTCCCCTCTTCAACTGCCTGTGGTTCTTTCCTGCCTTTACTTTGGAGTTTAGCGATTAACCGGCGCAAGATCTGGTTTCTCCTCGCAATACAAGGTGCAAAGGTTTTGCGGAACAAGCGCAGGTATTAGCTAAAAGGGGGGATCGATAGCTCATACCAACGCCCTGCTCTTGCGGCAGAGCCGTCCGTATGAATTGGATAGAAGTCTCCTTCCTGGCGCGTACGCCAGATTTTCCCTGGGGACTGACAGGCTCGCCTGAGAGCTGCTGCAAAGCTTGTTATAGTAAAAGCAGGTATAGTCCACTTTCCTTCAATCTTCGTGTTCCTTCGTGGTGCAATCCAAAATCGGATCAACCAGTAGAGTAGGAGAGGGCCTTCCTTTTCAGAAGGCTCCTCCCCCCTCATCGCACCGGACGTGCGGATTTCCCGCATCCGGCGCACCCAAG
>Ga0190284_1000060_pt1 | contig 86048 bp, 65 predicted proteins | sample 48691812_MG_FD_161668 | JGI IMG/M metagenome (GOLD analysis project Ga0190284, IMG submission 161668) | Hydrothermal vent microbial mat bacterial communities from Southern Trench, Guaymas Basin, Mexico - 4869-18-1-2_MG | ecosystem: Environmental > Aquatic > Marine > Hydrothermal vents >... | reverse complement strand
CAACCTTGGAGCCAGGCAGGGAGAGCAATCGGCATGCGCATCGACGTCTGATCGCGCCTCGTCGCCCTCCCTGACGGTCGGGCTACTGCTGGCCATGGCGGATGAGAGAAGGGGTGTGGGGCGCGGATCGCATTCACGTAGAAGCGGCCTTCCTGGCCCGCGCGCAGGAATACTCTACGTATACTTGTGCCACAGGCAGCGCTCGTACTTGGAGAGGTCGATGCCATGACGGGTCACAACGGCCTGCTCGGGGCTCTGAGTGATGATGAAAGTCGCCTGCTCTCCAGCGACGCGGGAGAAAATCACCTTGTGCCAGCGGTCGGCTCCGTCGGTCATGTCGAGCATGGCCATGTTCTCGTCGTCGGGAAAATCCAGGCTGGAGTGGCAGACAGGACAGAGGAACTGCCACCGTTCGCCCTTCTTGATCGTCACGTTATAGGGGATCGCAACCTCGTAGTTCCCCGGTTCGGGATGAAACGCGAGCAGGACTTCGCGCCCCTCATGGCAACTGAGAAGAATGATGTTCGGTCCAGGATTCAAGATAGCCGTGCACTTGGGACAACTGTATTTCCACTTCATGGCGACTCCTTTCAGGCACCTGCCTTCTGTGGAACAATTCTTCCGTCGGCCCGGTGTTCGGGGCTTGGTTGCTGATCAACTTCTCTCTGACAGGAGCTTCTTCTCGGTCTGAGGCGATCTCGACCGATACAGATCGACGATGATCTCCGTCGCTTCGGCCAGCGCTATGCGGCTGGTGTTGAGCACGACATGATAGGCGAGTGGGTCGTCGATGTCGCGGTTGAAGTGGCTTTTGATAAAACGCCGTCTCTGGAGGTCCTGTTGCTTGACCCGGTTTTCGGCATCCTCGACAGGATGCTCCTCGCGCTCTACGATCCTCCGCACCCGGCCTTCGAGAGCGGCGACGATCCTCACGTGGAATCCATTGGTCTCACGAAGGATGTGGCAAGCTCCCCGACCGATGAACAGGGATGGCTCGAGCAGCGAGATGGAGCGCACCACACGGGCGAGAGCATGGGCATAGCTCATGTCATCGATGACGCGCCGGCTGAAGAGCTGGTCCACCAGGGAGGTGACCATATTCTGCCGGCCCTCGTCGAGCAGCTCGATAATCTGAGACTGAACGCGGATGCTCTGACTGATGGCTTCGATGATCTCTCTGTCGAGGAGCTGGAGCCCCGCCCGCTGGCAGACCGCAGCGGCGATCTCATGGCCGCCACTACCATCGGCGTGGGACAGGGTGAGTGGTGGTGGGAGAACGATCGGATCTTGAGCTCGATCGTGCTCGCGCTGAACCTGTTCTCTCAACTGGCGCCGGGTCACCCAGCGCTTGATGTGAGATTCGACAACAGCTTCGAAGGATGACATTTTATTTCTCCCGATATATGTATTAATACTTAATGGTATCCTGTTTTCTGTTTTTTTCAAGCCTGTTACTTTGTATGCTGCCTGTTATGGACCGCCGTGGTGGTTGGTGGTGTTCCGGGCGTGGCGAGCTGGCGGACGATGGCATTGTCCCCATGAACCCATGACCATGAAGATCTCCCCATGAGAACCGTCCCATGAAGCGAACAAAGAGCATTCAAGAAGCTTACGAGCTGCTCGCCGAGTGCCGCCTTTGTCCCCGGCGATGCGGGGTTCAGCGGCTCGATGACGAAGAAGGATTCTGCGGGATCGGCCTGGAGGTGAAGGTCTCCAGCGCGGGGCCGCACTTCGGCGAGGAGCCGGAGCTCGTGGGGCATGGGGGATCGGGAACCATCTTCCTGACCGGATGCAACCTGGGCTGCCTCTTCTGCCAGAACTCCGAGCTCAGTCATCTGCACCTCGGAAACGCGATGGTGATCGACGACATCGTGACCCTCATGGTCTCCCTGCAGCAGGCGGAATGTCACAACATCAACTTCGTCACACCCACCCACGTGACGCCGCAGATCATGGAGTCGATCGACAGGGCGCGCGAGGTGGGACTCACCGTGCCGATCGTCTACAACTGCGGCGGCTACGAATCGCTGGAGACTCTGCGGCTCCTCGAGGGCTTCGTCGAAGTCTTCATGCCCGATCTCAAATTCATGGACAGCGCTGCGGCTTTCGCCCTTGCGCAGGCCGAGGACTATCCACAGGTCGCCACGGCGGCTGTTCGCGAGATGCACCGCCAGGTTGGCGATCTCGAGGTCGATGAATGCGGTGTGGCAACGCGCGGACTGCTGGTGCGGCACCTCGTCATGCCGGGAGGCGCCGCGGGCACCGATGAGGCGATGCGCTTCCTGGCGCAGGAAATCTCAACGGAGACCTACGTCAATATCATGGACCAGTACCGCCCCTGTTACCGGGCCGGTGAGATCGCCGGGATCGATCGCCCGACGCGTCGCGCGGAGCACGCCGCAGCACTGCAGATCGCTCGCGATTACGACCTCCACCGTGGGTTTTGACTGATGTATCCTGACCCACCACATTGCACGGAACACTGCCCTGTGGCAGTCTCCTCTCTCGTGCTCGGTGTAAGTCGGGATCAAAAGAAAAAATCCATTGTCTGGATTCCAGTCTCCTCGAGAAGTTCGAAGGAGCAAGCCGGCGAGGATTCGTCAGATCTCGATGATCCAGAGCTGGCCGCTCAGATAGTCGGTGATCCAGAGCGTCTCGGACTCGGCGTCGATCGCCATCTGGGTGAGCCGAAAGAGACCGTCACCCCATTGGGCGCGCTCCTGGAAGGCGGCGTTCGCCTGATCGAAGGTGACCTCGCCGTAGGCAAACTCGTGGATCATGATCGTCTCCACCTCGTCCGCGTCAAGCCCGTCGATCATCGAGGCGTCCGTCGGTTTCGATCTCGGCGTGCAGCGGTAGACTCGCGCCTCATGCGCGCTGTGAGCTGTGACGAAGATCTCCCCACTCGTGGGTTCGACGATGATGTTGTTCGGGAGGGCGCCTGCAGGAAGGGGAACTGTTCGGGTCCCCCCCGGACCGAGAACCGTCAAGCTGGCGCCGAGGTGGTTGACCACGTAGACGACACCTTCGGCGTCGTGAGCCGCCAGCGCGATGGGGTGTGATCCCACCGCCGTGGTCGTGACCTTACGCCCCGCATCTTCGATGATCGTCACCGTGTCGTCGTCGAAGTTGGCCACGACGGCGCGCCCATGATCGGCTGCACTCAGGATACAGAGGTCGGCCGGTGTCCGGCCGGTGTCGACGGTGGCCAGGATTTCCTGGAGATCAGGATCGACAACGTAGATCCGGCCCGTCTCCCCGTTGAGGTTGCCCGTCGATCCCGCGTAGAGCAGGCCGGTTCGAGCGTCGATGGCCAGCAGCCGCAGCAGGCATTCATTGTCGACCTTCGGCGGCAGGCGCAGGATCGACCAGCTCTCCCGTCCGGGGGGGATACAAATCAGGAAGGGTTCTTCCCGCCCCCAGGTGTTCTGGAGGGCCCAGAGTCGCCCGGCGCGATCGAAGATCAACCCCTGCGCAAGACGCGGCATGATCAGGTCACGTCGGACCTCGAGACCACCACCCTCCACCGGCGAGCACGATCGGCCGAGAACAGCAATGCCGTCGCGCGTGCCGCCGATGTAGGGGGTCGGCCACATGGAGGAGTGGGGACCATAAGCCACAAAGACCTCGTCACCCCCAGGTGCCGGGATCGCCTGGCGCGCGTAAGGGTAGGGTAGCCGGCCGATGGTATAGGAGCCGTCGGGCTCGACTTCGGCGAACTCGCGCTCAGAGCTGAAGACAAAAAAGGAACGCGCTCCCGTTCTGGGCACGAGGCTCACCGGCGCCCATCCGGTGAGCAGCTCGGAGAAGGATAGCTTTGAAGGATCGAAAACGGTGAGGCACGCCCCGAAGCTCCCGTTGACCGCGGTCGAGCCCGAGGGGACATAGAGCCGGCCATCGGAGCGGTTGAAGGCCATGCTGTTCATGTGCGGGTAGACCGGAAAGTCGGGGATCGTCAGGGTCCGCTTGCGCTTTTCCAGGTCGATCACATAGAGCGCGGCCTGCATCCAACTCGCGGCATAGAGGGTGCGGGTGGCACCGTTGTACGCGGTGGCGTCGACCCCCATCGATGGCAGCTCGATGGGGATGACCTCGGGAGAATCACCGAAAGTGACCAGATCGATGAGCTCGTTGTTGTCATAGGGTATGTAGAGCTCTCCCCGGGCCGCATCGCAGGTTACACCGGCCGGCTCTCTGTGGCCCTCGGGAAGGTCGAGAATCACATCCCGCGATCCGACCACATCGACGGCCAGGGCGTGAACGGCGACGCGTTTTTCGTTCTCGAGCGCCACGAAGATCCGGCCGGTGAGCGGATCGAATCCGGCTGCATGCCACCGCGGGAAGTTACCCACGGCGATGCGGCGCGAAGCGACAACCTGCTCCGTGACAGCATCGATGGAAACGAGGGTGGATGTGGTGCCGTCGAGGACATAGATGCGCTCCCGCCGGGGATCCACGAAGGGGAACCGGATCGGCGGGGGGGCCGAGGCCGCCATGAACGGCAGGGCCTCGGCAGCGGTTGAATAGGGGACCGAGCGCATCTCGCCGGTGTCGCCCTCGTAGACGACCATCGCGCCGCTCATGCGGCCCACGAGATAGGCTCGGTTGCTCCGCTCGTCGAGGGCCAAGGCTTCGAAATCGGCCGGCAGCGGCGTCACGACTGCGCGCTCCTCCCGCGGATCGACCACGATGAGCCGCTCGTGACCGCAGAGGAAGAGCTGGCCGCTGGCGGCGTTGACCTGCATGCCACCGTCGCGCAGCCTGCGCGGCATGCGCGAACCCACCGGGACGGACCGCACCGCCTGCGTCGCACAGTCCACGACGGCGACGCTGCTCGAGTTGGCGCAGGCTGCAAAAACACGGTTGTGTGCAGGGTCGGCGCACACGACTTGCGGAGCCAGTGCGTTGGTTCCGAGGCCGAGAGGTTCGAGGAAATCGACCGTCACCACACCAGAATTCGGCAGCGCTCGTTCGGCCGGCGACACCGATGAGCAGGCGACACACAGTGCCAGCGACAGAGCGGCAGCCGCGACGAGCCGGCCAGTGGTCGAGATGCGTTGAATCGTCTCAGAAGCGACGTCCATGAAAGGTCTCCCCTCGATTTGCGTCGTGCGACGACGAACCGTTGTTTTGAACCGATTGTTGTGAAACCTTTTTTCGGCGGGATGTGCCCCGCCGGGAGATGGCGGGAGCCGGTGCTCCACTGCAATTCCTCTCCACCGTGCTATTAAATACCAAAACAGATAATACGATGTATTTTTCAACCATATTGCTCCTCGAGAGTATTCGATGTTACGTACTTTTTTCAACGCTTTGTCGCAGAGCTCCGCTCTGCGCAAGATGACACGCGCCTTCGGCCCGGCCCGGCGCCTCACGCAGCGTTTCATCGCCGGTGAATCGGTGGACCAGGCGATCGAGGTGGCACGCGCCCTCAACGCGCAGGGTATGGGCGCCATCCTCAACCACCTGGGTGAGGGGGTGGCTACCGCCGACGATGCCCGGCGCGCCGCTCTTGATTACCAGCGGCTCGTGGAACGTATTCACACAGAAGGCATCCGGGCTACGATCTCGGTGAAACCTACCCATCTAGGCCTACATATCGAGCCCGACCTCTTTGTCGCCTGTATGACCGAAATCCTGCAGATCGCCAGGGATCACGCCGTGAAAGCAAACGGTCACCTGGCAGCGCGCATTGCTGTGGAGATCGACATCGAAGATTCGGGCACCACGGAGAAGACGGTCAAAGCATATCATCGTCTGCTCGATCAATTCGACAACGTCCGGTTGGCGCTCCAGGCCTATCTTCACCGCACCGCCGGCGATCTCGAGGGGATCATCGCTCGCGGCGGCAGCGTGCGTCTGGTCAAAGGGGCGTACGACGAGCCCGATCGGGTTGCGTGGCGGAGAAAACAGGACGTGGACCGAAGCTTCGCGTTGCTGACCGCAAAGATGCTCGGCAGCAGCCGCGATGCCGGATTCTACCCCGCCATCGGAACCCATGATCATCTGTTGATCCAGAAAGCGATCGAGCAGGCCGGTGCGAACCAGGTCGATCCGTTGCGTTACGAGTTCCAAATGCTCCTGGGGGTCCGGCGCGACTGGCAAAAGCGCCTGATCGAGGCCGGTCACCAGGTCAGGGTTTATGTACCCTTCGGCGTCGAGTGGTACCCTTATTTCATGCGCCGCCTCGCGGAGCGCCCTGCCAACGCCTTGTTCATGGCCCGTGCCATGCTGGGAAAGTAACCGGAACGGCTGGACTCTCGCGGTCTGCAAAGACGTCTCGTCGGCTCCGTCCTGTCCGCCGGTTCCTAACACGTGCTTGATGGGAAGGCCTTCTCGTACTAGACTATCTCCGTCCTGATCGCTATGGTTCTCCGGGAGCAATGATTTGAAGCTATCCGTCGTGATTCCCATGTATAACGAGGAACAAACGATTTGCGGCGTTCTGGACCGTCTGGAACGTCTGGAGATCGACATGCAGATCATCGTCGTCGACGACGGATCCACCGACAGGTCCGCGGAGAGCGCGCGGCGCGAGGGAGTCACCGTGCTGCAGCATGCCGAGAACAAGGGCAAAGGCGCCGCGTTGCACACCGGATTCCAGCGCTGCAGTGGCGATGTGATCGTCGTGCAGGATGCCGATCTGGAATACGATCCTGACGACCTTCTCGTCATGCTGAAGGTGCTTAAATCCGAGGAGCGGCCGATCGTCTTCGGCTCGCGCAACCTGGGTCATCGGCTGGGGATCCACAAGGGGCGCGGGACCTGGCCGTACTACCTGGGGGGCAAGGTGGTCGGCTGGGCCTGCAACCTCCTCTTCGGAACCAACATGAGCGATGCTCCCACCTGCTACAAGATGTTCCGCCGCCATGTCCTGGACGACATCGTGCTCAAGGCGCAGGGCTTCGGTTTCTGTCCCGAGTTCTGTGCGCGCGTCGCAAAGCAGGGCATTCCGATCCACGAGGTCCCGATCCACTACGCTCCACGTTCCAAGGAGGCCGGTAAAAAGCTGCGTCCCCGCGACGGAATCGATGCCTTGCTGATCCTCGTAGCGATCAGGTTCGGTTTGTGGTAGGCCACCGGCCCGTCGATTCCACCTCTTTCGTCGGCGCAAGCTGGCGGATCACCTTCATGCCTCTCTCATGATCTTCGTATCGATCACATTTTTTCAGACTCTGCACGGAATATCGTAACCCTCCATCAGCCCTTCCGTCCAGGGAGTGTTTGTTGCGGCACCACTTTATTCGGGGCCGAATCCGTGAACGTTTTGATCCGTGGTTTCATAGTCGTATGGTTATGTGGAGTAATGGAAAAATGAGAGGGAAATCTGTTGTGATTCAAGCCGTCGTCGTTCTCCTGCCGCTAGTGTTCGTTTTCTCCTTTGCCGAGCTCGCCTCGGCTCGAGCGGCTTTCCCATTCAGTGATGATTTCGAGAGCGGGGGGCTCAATCCGGATTGGTCGATCGTACCCGATCCGAACGGCCGAATCCAGGTGACGAGCCAGTACGATCCCCACGGCGGGAGCTACCTCGTGGCCATGGATAGTCTCAACTCGGGAAGCTACGCCCTGAATCTGCTCGATCTGTCGATCGATCTCGCGGGACAGGCCGAGGTGGAGTTGACCTACTGGTACAAGGAGTATGGCGACGAAAACCACGCGGAAGACGGCTGTTACATCAGCGAGGACGGTATCGTCTTCTACCAGGTGATATCGCACAACGACGGTCCTTCTTCGTGGCAGAAGTATTCCGTCAATATCGGCGAAGCTGCCGCCGCCAACGGGATCAGCCTGTCGAGCACATTTGTGATCCGATTTTCGCAGTACGACAACTCATCGCTCAAGTCGGACGGCATTTGTCTCGACGATGTGCGGGTCGACCTGCCTGAGATTCACACCCTGTCCAGCGATGTCAAGACGCTTTCCGCCTCGGTGGGTGGTGCAGCCGTCTTCCACCTCAACGCGGGAGTTGCATACGCCGGGCGTGAATACGTTCTGCTCGGATCCGCCTTTGGGACGTCTCCCGGCATCACCCTGCCCGGGGGCGCGAATCTTCCCCTCAATCCGGGCTTCTTTTTCAACTGTGTCAGCAGCCGCATCAACACCGTGAACTTCGTTCGTTTCAACGGCTATTTCGATGCCAGCGGAGAGGCTGACGCTCGCATGGACTCCCTCGGCCCGGTCCACCCTTGCGCGGCGGGTAAACGCCTTGATTTCGCCTACACTACCGTGTTGCCCTTTGATTTTCAGTCGGAGCCGGTGGGTATCGATATTACTCTTTGACCCGAAATCGGGACACTTCTCTACGAGCAGTGTCCCGACCCGTCTGCGACCGTAGCTAACCCTCGGCCCGGGACACTGCCTTACCGCAGCATCCCGGGCCAATCGCCAATGAGCGGCAACGACTACAAAATAGGATTAAAACGCCGTGAAGCTGGCGATCTTTTACCTCACTCATCCACCACCGCCAGCAGTAGCCCGACCGTCAGGGAGGGCGACGCGGTACGATCTGACGTAGACGCGCATGCCGATTGCTCTCCCTGCCTAGTTCCAAGGTTGGGTGGAGCAATCCACAGGTCATCACGAATGCTTGGTATCCTCGCCCTCCATCACTGTCGGGCTACGGATGGCACTATCGAAAGAGCGGGGTAATCGTGTGAGCTGCGGCTCGTCGCTCTCCGCGGAAACAGGCGGCGTCTACCTAACAGACTGCTCTCGACACTGTAAGAAAGAACTCTCGCAAAACCGCCGAGAGCGCAAAGACAAAGACAATAAAGAGATAGGTAAAGCGGTCGTTGGTGCTGCGATTCTCCAGTCTGGAGAAAAGCCTCGACACCCCAAAAATTCCTTGGCGCCCTTGGCGAGAGGACATCTTGAATCGAATAGCGCGAAGTGCGGTATCCCGTTGTTATTGATCTCAGGGCTGGATCATCAGCGGCATCGGTGTCGAGGCGAAATCCCACGGCTGACCCACGGCGAAGGCGAAGGTCAGCTTGGCACCGATCAGCTCTGGTATCGTGATGGGGCCGTGGGTGTTGAGCACGCTGCTGGCCCTTCCCGTGCTGTCCAGGGTTCCCTGGAAATCGAGAAAGGCGGGTGAGCTGAGATGGGACCAGACGTGGCTAGTGATCCAGTCCCAATTGAGGGGTAGCACCGCGCCACCTCCAGGAAGCTGGTAGCCGGGATAGGTCCCGTTCGCCGAAGCCAGCAGGGTATAGTCGCGGCCCTGGTTGGCGATGCCTGCGTCGAGGGTGAACGTCACGATCCCGCCGGTCGCAGCCGAGAGCGCATAGTCATCGGCCCAGAGGGACGGAGCGGTGATGAAGAGCTCGAGTTTCACATCGTCGATGGCGGCCTCGGTCACCGAGTTGTCAGGCCGATCGCCTGTGGAGAACATGAGGCGCATCGTGTCCGTAGGCGCGAGATAGTCGGCCACATCGAATGAAAAGGGTTTCCACTCCGGATCGTGAGTGATCGCCGTCACCGGAACCCAGGTGGCTCCTCCGTCGTTGGAAAGCTCGACGAGCAGCATGTCGTCGCCGGAATCGTTGTAAAAGTGATAGTAGAAGCTCAGCGTGCCGCCGCCCGACATGTCCAACTCGGGGGAGATGAGCCGCGTTGGGCCTCCGTCGACGTCGTCGTCCCAGGCCGCACCTCCCGGAACTCCCTGGCCGGTCACAAAACAGTGCGTTCCTGTGCCGTAAGGATTGTCGTCCTCGGGCTGGGGTACGAGATCGAGCCATGTCGACCCCACGGGGTCCACCCGCACCCAGGCGCCGTCGGCCAGTTGGGTGTTCTTCACGGTCCATCCCTGGTCGGTCTCGAAGTTGTCGGCCACCACGGTGATCGGAATACCGACGCGTGGGGCAAAGACCTCGGCGGGCGCGCCGGCCGGCTCGAAGACCGTGGTGCCGCCGCTGCCCGCGGCGCTGAAGTAGAGCTCGACACTGTCACCCGGTTGCGGCGCCGCGATCCAACCCTCGTAAAGACCACCGCCGAGAGACGTTAGCGGCTCGGTCGTAAAGGAGTGGGTGGGCTTCAGCCGGTAGTGGATCTGCTCAGACCCGGCCACCAATTGCTCGGTGCCGTCATAGATCTCCAGGGTGACAGTGAAAGGAGCGCCAGGCGGAACCCTCCGGGGGATGCCGCCGGGCAAGATGATGCCGACCGCGCGCGGCGCGGGTCTGATCCTGAGCGAGGGGTCGCCGAAGACATGCCAGCTATCGAAGTTTTTCTCGCCCGACGTGCCGTGATCGGTGATCATGCGGCACGATCCGGCGAAGCAAAGCCCTCCGAAGCTCTCCAGCGCCTCGGCGACGAAGAGATCGACGATCTCGTCCTGGGCGGTCATCGGCGGCTGCCAGGACATGAGGATCGTCGAGGCGTACATGGCCACGGCACCGGTGGGTGCGCCATGATCGGTGGCCTGCATCCAGGCCTCGGCCAGGCACTCTCCGATCTTGAACTTGCCGTTGTTGCAGGCCACGGAGACGACGAAGGGCAGCTTGCCCCGGTTGACCAGTTGGTCCACATCGTCGTTGCAGAATCCCGTGGTGGTCCACTCGGTGAGCTTGCCGTGACCACAGTAGTTGATCAGGCGCCGTCCTGCATTGATCGCCGTGGTCAATCGGCCGAGTGTGGCCGTGGGATCGTAGATCTGGTCCACGTCGGTGAAACCGTAGGCCAGGAGATCGTCGCGGATGTAGTCCATGTGCTCCGAGTCGGTCTCACCGTGATGCCCGCCGGGCAGATCGGAAGCCACGCCTGCGGCCATTCGGAACCAGGGACCGATGTGATGTCCGCGCTCGTAGCCGATCGTGCGCGCCACCTGCGTCTCCACCTGGGTGATCTTCTGCGCGCACATCCTGCCGACGAAGATGTCGGGATAGTGATCGTTGCCATCAACGAGCGCCAGCGTGGGATCGGCGGAGGCGCTGTTCGAGCTGGGCGGGTAGATCTCCAGGGCGTCGCCCACGAGAAGCACGTAGCTCAGGTTGCGCCGGTTGTAAAAGGCCTGAATGAACCCTTTGAGCTTGGTGGGATTGTTCCCGATGGTCGAGATGTTCACCACCGTCGTGGGGATCCCCTGGCTGCGCTTCCAGGCGGCCAGCGGTTCGATGGCGGGACGGAAATCATCGTAGGTGATGATGAGCATCTCGCCGTTCTCGGCGAAACCGCGGGGTGGAACGTGTTTGTGGTCGTAGTTGAGGAAGGTCGTGCCGTAGAGTTGCTGGAAGGAGCGGTTGGTGCGTTGCATGCCGCTGCTGCGCAGCGTGTTGACCGTTGCCATCCCCGATGTGGAGACAGCGATCTCGATCGCTCTGGTGACGCGCAGGATTTTGCGCACCGGATTGTACTGGAAGGGATGGATCTCCACCACCACGCCACGCACCTCTCGCATGATGAAGGGCTTCCTCAGCGTGGCAACATGCGAGGGATACCAGGCGTCCTGATCGTAAACGGAGGCGAAGGTGTACGGCACCGCCCTCGGATCGACGTCGCGATCGAGGTCGCCCTTGGAGGGAGCGATGCGCACGTCCTGCAGCTCATATCGATCGATTTGCAGCGTATCCACCTTCACCCTGGCGAGCGCAGGGATTCTGATGGCGCGCGATATCCGGGGCAGGGCGGGATAACCCTCGATGAGCGTGCCGCCCTCACCGGGAAGAGAGAGCGCCAGGAAGTCCCGATCGGCGATGCGCAGCGTGTCACGGCGAAAGGCGTTCAGCTCGTAACGCAGGACCGTGCGCTGGGGATCGCTCGCAACCACCGAGACGGTCACGCCCGGCCGTTCCGCTTCGCCGGCGGCGTGACAAATCGCAGCTCCGGTCAGCCAGCAGGCGGCCACCCAGAGAGCTGCCAGAGCCACGGTCGGGCGGTATCGTAAAGAGGCCGGGCGGAGGTTGAAGGAACGGAATGTTGTGAATGCATGGTTTCGAATCAGGGGTGCGAGCATGATCAGGACTCCACCGAATCGTTGAGTGTTGTCTGATGAGCGGCTTTTTTGGACAGCTCTAGATAATAGCCGACACAAACAGGTCTATGTCGAAAAAAACCGGTTGCTCGCTTAAATAGATAACTTTTATAAAACGCCTTTTATGGGTCGTAAGATCTTGTCATCGTGCTGATTGTGCGGACCGAGCCGGTCCGAGAGCCCATCGTGTTCTCTCCGAAGATGACCTCACCAAATTACCCGATGAAGTCGGCCCAGGCCTCTTCCAATTCTTTCCAGTCCTTGTCGGTCCAGCCACCGAAGGTCTGTTCCATGGCGTGTTTGACCGCATCTTCGGCGAGCTTGTAGTTGACGGTGTTTTCATCGGTCACGTCGTTGGGGCGTTCCTTCTCGAGATCGGCAAACGCCTTGATCAAGTGTTCCAAGTAGCGGTCGGGGATCGTCTGCCACTCCTTTTTCATGCGCGCGCCTTGGCGTTTACCTTCCCGAAAGAAGTAGATGAGCGACCACCCCTGGGCGTAGCAGAGGTTGGCCTTGGCGTAATATTCGGCCTTGGACATGTTGACGAATTCTTTGAGCGGAACGTAGCTGCCGTTCACGATCGCCGACTGGATCGTTCCGCGGCGCCACTGGCTGGGCTTGATTTTGATCCTTTTACCCGCGAAGACGCCGCCTGAGAAATAATCGGCGTGGCCTTCGTCGTACCACGTGGAAAGACGGGTTCCGAGGTAGAAGTGCATGAAGTGGTGGAACGCCTCGTGTTTGAGCACGATCATGGTGTTCTTCGCGCCGCCGCCCACGTCGTTGTAGAAGACGAACTCCTTGGTGCCGTCCGACCAGTAGCCCGCGGAACCCTGAGGACCACCGTAACCGTGGTACTCGTTCTTGGTCTTGCACACGCGAACGATCGGCTTCCAACCGATCTTCGGCTTGCCAGGAAACATCTTCACGTAGCAGTCGTGAATCCCCTCGAGGTTTTTCTCGATCTCCTTGGTGAAGACCTTGTCGGCGTTGGAGAAGATCATGTAGTTCTTCTTCTTGCTCCAGAAGTGATTCCAGTCCTTGGGCAGCTTCTGGATCTGTTCCTGGATATAGCGTTCATTATCGCTGAGCAGTGCCAGCGCCTCTTCATCGGAGCCCGCACCTTTTTCGATCCTCTTGAAGCTTCGGAAGCTGGCCGCAAAATTGCTCTTGTGGCGCTTCTTGTAGTTCTGTTCGAGGCAGATGAACTGCATCACGAACGTGCCCTCTTCGACCTTGAAGACGGCGCTGCTCACATGCAGGGGGATCGGCTCGCCGTTGGCTTCGACCTTGCTGCCCACCATGTCGAGGAACGTGACCGGGATCTTCTTGATTTTTTTCTTCTGAGGCTTGCTCTTCTCGAAACCGCCGAAGTACCGCTCCACGTAGCCGTCGTAGCTCTTCATGCTCCCCGTTATCAGCGCGTAGGCTTTTTTGGCCTTGTCCTGTTCAGATCCGGGCTCGGTTTTGATACCGGAGAGGGGATCGGACTCGTTCCCGTCGACGTGGGGGAAGAACAGGACGTCGAGGCCGGGTGTGACATCATAACGGAATTTGCGGTGCCGCTCGGCGCGATCCGCCTGGTATTTGATGAAAATGATCTTTTCCGTAGGTTCCACCGGAATCGAGACCCAGTCCTTCGGCACCCTCAGGGATACGCCGAGGTTGTCGTCTTTGACCGTATCGCCCAACTTCTGGGCCTGAACCGTTGCTGAGCTCAGTAGGAGGAAGGAAAGGACGGTGAGAACGGAGATCGCGGCCTTCCACTGCTTTGTCGACATCGTATCGCTCCTGCTCGTATTTGTGCTCCGAAAGGGACACTCCTTCGAATCTTTTTCGAACGCGCTCCTTCGAACGCGACGGCAAGGAGTGTATCAGGAATATACTTATACTCGAAAGTTCCTTAGGGTGTTAGCACGAGCTCGACGGTTTCGTCACCGCGCACGCTGAAATGCGCCGAGGCTTCCTGGTCCGACCAGCGTGCCGTGAGGGTGTAGGTCCCACCGGCGAGATGGCCGAGGGGGAAGGTGCCGTCCCGGTTGACCTGCCGTTCGCGGTCTCCGCCGAAAAGGGTGAGGCGTCGCCCCAGAGAGTCTGTTAGGGTGAGCGTGGTCCTCTCGATCGGCTGGTTCTCGCCGTCACTAAGCCGCACCGCGACCTCGTAGCCTTTCTCCAGCGAAAAGCTCAGATTCGAGATCTTGCCTTCCTCGATCGATACGCCGCTCTCTACCCGTTGGCCGTACTCGTTGGCCTGAACGGTGACTGTGAAGAGCCCCTGCGCGACACCGGTGAGAAGGGCCTGTCCCTCCCGGTCGGTCCGCCGGCTCGAGCGGTTCGAACCGAAGAAGGGCCCGACGAAGCCTCCACCGTCGGCCTCGCTTCCGGAAACCGGTGTACCAAGCGTACTCTCTTCGCGGGCCGTGATCAGCGCTCCTGTGATTGCCTGCTGATTCTCGTCGACCACCACGACCTGTAGACCGCCCCCGACCGCCAACCTGATCTCGACGTCGTTGATCGTTCTTTCCTCGGCAACGACCAGGCCGCCGATCTCTGCGCTGCAGTACCCCGTGCCGAGGGGACCCAGGAGATCTCGTGGCGGCGTGACATCAATGCGATAGGTGCCGGCGCCCAGCTTACGCAGGCGGAACCGGCCTTCCTCGTCGCAACCGGTTGTCTGGGTTCCTGTCCAGCGCGCGAATCCAGGCGGAGTGCGCCCCGTTTCGGGCTGCAGGACGACACGTGCCCCGGGTAGCGGGATTCCGCTGGAAGAGTCCACCACAACGCCGTTGATTTCGCCGCCTGGAAGCTGCAGATCGAGCTGCACATCCTGCTGATCCGGGATCTGTACCCGCATGGTGGCGCTCTCCGACTGGTCGTCGACGGTTGTCCGGATCGTGAGGCGGTGTGACCCGGGAGCCACCCCTGCCACACTGTAGCTCCCATCGCTGTTGATCAGCGCCGATCGTGTTTCTCCGTCTTTTTCGGAGGCCAGGGTCATGAAACCGTTGTCCAGCCGGATCCCGCCGTCGGTGACCACGCCGCTCAATCTGGCCCCGCTCAGAGCCGCTTCTCGAAGCAGAACTTCTTTCAGTTCGCCCTCAGAGACGGTGACCTCGATGTTTTCAGGGCTTTCGCCCGGTGAGGTGAAGAAAGAGCTACCCTCGGTCACCAGCCGGACGGTATAGGTCCCGGCCGCGAGGCCCTTGAACATGAAGCGGCCTTCACGGTCGGTCCGGGCCATTTTGGAGCGCGACCACCCCTGACCGGTGCGGCAGAACACGGTCCGTCCGCGCACCGGCCGGCCAGAAACGTCGAGGGCCGCGCCCTGGATCGAGGCGCCGGCCGGTAGATGGATCACGACCTCCCGGCGCACCTGTCCCTCGGCGAGATCGATCGGCTCCGACTGCCCTCCAGGGTGTTCGCCGTGGGTGACATACAACACGAAGAGGCCGACCGGCAGCCCGTCGAGTCGGAAATCCCCCGTTCGCTTGGTCTGGACGCTTTCGATCGCCTCGAGCGCCAGCTCCAGCTCTGGAGAGAATTTTTCGCTGTCGGCAGGCAGGCCGAAAGCGACCCGGGCTTTTTCCACCGGGCCGAACGGATCCACCACCCGCCCGGCGATCGATCCGCCAGGATTCAATGCGACGACGAGATCGCGCGCGGTGGCTGCCTTTTCCACTGTGAAGGGGGACGACACCCCGGGGGCGAAGCTTTCGGCGGTAATCACTATGCGGTAGGTGCCGGGCACAATATCGCTCAGCGAGAAGCGTCCCTCGCGATCGCTGATGACCTCCTCGCGCTCGGTCTGTTCCTTCGAGTTGCCGAGAACGTCGCGAAAGCTCTGAGCCATGCCTAAGGCCAGGCTGTTCCTGACCGCCTGGGCACCGCCCTGCGCGCCTGAGCCGTCGCTCCCGGCCGGTTGCCGGCCGCGCGAGCTGCGCCGGTCGAATCGTGGCGAGGACCAGGGGTTGGGGCTGTCTCTCGTCTCATCTCTGGCGGGGGTGATGAACAGCGTGAAGCTCGGCACCGGCCGGCTGGTGGCCGCGGAGAGCACCCGCCCAGTGATCTGCCCAGGTTTTTCCAAGACGAGCTCGACCTCTTGTGCGCCGGCTTTGATCTCCTTGGACCAGGTTGTCAGGAAACCGGGTGATTCGGCGCGGATGTCGTAGACCGCCTCTTCCGTCAGCCCGGTCACGCGGAAAGAGCCGTCAGGCGCGCTCGAGGTCGTTTTGCGGTGGATTTCGCCGGCCGCCAAGGCCTCGAGAATGGCGCCGTAGTTGAAGTTCCTCCGGTCGAAGTGCTGCCGGGCTTCGATCGACACGCCGTTCAGGCCGACTCCGGACTCGTCGACGACCCGGCCGGCGAGAGCTTCGCCCGGCTCGAGAGTGAGCTCCACGGAGAGGCGCTTCTCGCCCTCTGCCACGATCAGATCCTCCTGGGTCGAGGCCATGCACAGGCCTGGGTAGGATCCTCGTAGACGGTAGGAGCCGGGCTGCACCGCGGTGAACAGCGCGTTGCCGCCAGGTCCGGTGCACGCCTCGGACTCCACGATATATTGGATGAACCGCATATAGGGCCCGAGTTCCCCCGGATTGGGCAGGTTGGCTCCGTCGACTTTACGTTCCAGCAGAAGATCCACATCGGCGAGGGGCTCTCCGTTTGGGCCGATGGTGTGCGCCAGCAGAGTGGCACCGGGGCGCAGCTCGAGGTCGATGGTGATCTTCTGACCCGGCACGGAGGCGAAGAGCTCGGAACGCGCCGGCGCCAGGTTCGTGGTGACGGCGCGTAGATATAGGTCGCGCCCGGGGGGGACGCCGCGCAGCCGGAAGCGCCCCTCGGCGTCGGTCTCGACGGTGCGTTCGAAGGTCGGCTGCGAGGGATCGGTGCTCGGAATGAACCAGCTCCGGCCGCCGGTGATGGGATTCTTCTGCACCAGCTCCACGGTCACCCGGGGCAGGGGCGTGCCGTCCGCGTCGGTCACCAAGCCCTGGATGTAGCTCCCCAGCTCGGCATCCAGCCGCCCCTCGAAGTCGAGGATCGCCGAGCCCGAATCCTCCGGCGCCGACCAATCGTACGGTCCCGACTGCAGCGGGGGTAAAAAGTAGAAATCGTGGACCAGGCGGAAGCCCAGGCGCGCCGCGGGGGACACCGCGATAGAGAAGGCTCCGTCCCTGGCTGTGACAGCCGCTGCGTCAGGGGTGGGTGCCTCGTTGGTGAACTCGTCGAGCACCTTTCTGAGATCCTCTCCCGCGGTGCTGTGGACGAAGGGGGTGGCACGCAAAATGTCGAGGATCGGCCCGGCAATGGTCTCGGGCATATTCGAGTACGCCTCGAGGGAGACCCCTGCCAGCGGCGCGCCATCGAGCATCAAATAGCCTTGGACGGTCTCCGCTTCCGCAGCGTCGCCGCTGCCGAGCTGCTCCCGCTTGAGATCACCCGACCCCGTCTCCAGCCCGGAGAGACCGTCCGGACCGCGGCCGCCGGATTCCTCTCCGGACGGGGACGAATCGCCCTGCGCATCCAGGGGCTCCTCGTTCTGCGTCGGCAGCATGAAGAGCACTATAGAAACGGCCAGCAGGGCGATGACAACGACGACCGTGAGGGTCAGCTTCGGGTTTTTGACGAAGCCAGCAAATCCCGTGGATTTCATGACGGTGATCCTCTTGTTGAGATCGTCGCTCCCTGCTCGGCAGCGGGCACCGAAAAAAAGGGTCGCCAGTCGGGGGCGCGAGAGCCGGGAGACGATCCGATTCGATCATTTATCTACATCAAGCCCGAGAATCGTGAAAGATCTTCCGCAAAAAACAATAAAGTCGTGACGCCCCGGCTCACTTCACGCTGTGTTCCTCATCGCGTTGCGGAGGGACCGGTGAGCCTGGTTTCGTCGGATGATGCGCGCTCGAGGCTGGAGGCGACGCCGTCGATCCGCGCGCGGCGAGCAGTGCCAGGAGCAGCACTCCCGCCAAACCGCCGACACCGAGGAGCATGGCGCCCTGGAGTGTTTTTCCCAGGATCAGTTGCCCCGTCCCGATGAGGACCGTGAAGATCAGGACGATGCCGAGCAGTATGCTGCCGAACGTGGCGGCTCGGGGGCCATCGAGGTGAAATCCTTCGATATCGCCCGCCACGCGCCGCCAGCCGCGCCCACCGGGACGTACCTTCCGATAGAAGCGGAGCAGGTGATCGTTGCTCACGGGGCGGGTCAGAAAAGTGACCGTGATCCACACCGGCAGGGAGACCAGAACGGTAAGGGCTGTCGAATAGGGGAAGCGCAGCAGCTCTTGAGAGGGATAGGTCTTGGCGAGGGCCTCGAAGAGGATCGTCAAAACCAGTGCCGTGGCGAAAGCCGCGATCTCCGAGAAGGCGTTGATGCGCCACCAATACCAGCGGGCGATATGCACAGCGCCGACTCCAGCCGTGACAGAGATGTATTTTTTCCAGGCCTCGGCCACATCCCATACTAGGAACGAAACGGCGGCGCCGAAGAGCGCCAGTATGAGGATGACGACCCGGGATGCCAGAACGTATTCGCGCTCGGTGCTGCGGCGCCGAACGAACCGCTTGTAGACATCGGTGATCAGGATCGAGGCACCCCAGTTGATCTGCGTGTCGATGGTGGACATGAACGCCGCCAGAAACGAGGCCAGCATGATACCGAAGATACCGGCCGGCAGGACCTCGACCATGACCATCGGATAGAGCCGCTCAGGATCGGTTTGAGCGCCGAAGAAGGCCATACCACAGAGCCCAACCACGATCCACGGCCAGGGCCGCAGACAGATGTGGGCCGTGGCGTACCAGAGGTAGGCCAGCATGGAATGGCGCTCATTCTTGGCGGCCAGGAGCCGTTGAGCGATATAGCCGCGGCCGTCGACGCCGGCGTCGGCCCACCAGAGCACGCAGATCAGCACCAGGAACTCGGTGAACGGCGTCAATGTGCCGAGCGAGGTCGGTTCGGGGATGATGCGCAGGACCTCCGTGGTGTCGTAGCCCTGCGCGGTGATCTTCTCGCGCAGGTTCTCGAGTCCGCCGATGCGCGACCAGGCGGCGCAGGCCAGGTAGATCGACCCGGCCATGGCGATGCAGAACTGGACCACATCGGTGGCCACCACGCCCCACAGGCCGGAGAGGATCGTATATGCCACGGTCAGCATGAAGAGGAACAGGACGACGGCCACATCGGCGTGCATGCCGAGGAGCAGCGTCTCATCGTCCCAGCCCATGAGGGTGCTCACGATCTTGGCCATCGCCCGCATGACCCAGGCTATGACCAGCACGTTCTGGAAGAGACCGAACCAGATCGCCTTGTAGCAGCGCAGGCCGGTCGCAGCCCGGCCGTCGTAGCGCAGCTCGATGAGCTCGGCATCAGTGGTGACGCCGGTACGGTTCCAGAGCCTGGCGAAGAGAAAGGCCGCGCAGAGCCCGCCGATCCCCCAGTACCACCAGAGCCAGTTGTTGAAGATGCCACCCTTGGCTACCAGGCCGGACACCGCCAACGGCGTGTCAGCGGCGAAAGTGGTGGCCACCATGGAGGTGCCCACGATCCACCAGGGGAGCGATCGGCCGGAGACGAAGAACTCTTCCGTACTGCGCGAGGCGCGTCGCGAGAAGTAGAGACCGATGCAGAAGGTGAGCACGATGTAGGCCAGGATGATCGATAGATCGAGTGGATGTAATGGGATCACGGTTTGATCAAGCGCTCCACCAGTCATTGTCGCTCGTTAGCACCGCTGTGGTGTCCCGGTCTGTTGGTTCATCAGGGCTCGCTCGGATTTTTTTTGGACTTCGCCCGAAAATTGATCAACCGAGCTGCCAAGCTGCCGTCCGAGTCGCATGCCGGGCACCGGCATCACGCGCGAGCAGCTTGCTTCGCTTGCGGCTCGGCACCGAGTACCTTCAGAATACCAGTCACCTTCACAATAACGGCAGCGGGACACTGCATGCAAGCGGTGTCCCGATTGAACTGTCCCCGGCCGGTGAGGGATCTCGCTCTGAGTGCGATCATTATGACGATACATATCCTTTTTTTTAATTTTATGTTTGGAGAGGCTGTTCTTTATTTGTTTCAATGAAACAAGACGTAATCGTCTGTCAATAAGCCTAATATGATTGAGAAATCGTCTCTTTCCCAGAATTCCGGCGCCGCTCGACCGATCAACACTCGAGTATCGACGGCGATGGTCCACCGATTCGAGCCGAGGATCGGGGTGTGACATGAGATCTTCCCTTTCCAGGCGGGGCTGATTCGCCGATAGACGCGTGAACAGGGATCGGAGGCGTCTCCAATGCGAGAGATCACTCTCCAGATTTTCGTCGATCCTGCCGATCGGAACAATGTTGGTGGCAGGGTAACCGATCGTTTTCGATGAATTTCAGCAGACACAGAGCAGCTTCGCAACACCGAACATTAACCGATCTCAGAGACCAGAAATGACCAAAACAAAGAAACCGAGCCGCCGCAATCTTTCGATCTTCAGGCTCTTGCGGGCCGCTAAGCAAGCCGTGCTGGGCAGACGGCGCCTTCCGACCTTTCTGCAGCCTCTGCTGCGACGTTTCGTCAAACCCCACCTGGCTCCGCGATTTGTGATGGTTTCTCCGAGCTACGAATGTCAAGCTCGTTGTCTGCATTGCGGCATCGAGAACTGCCAGAAGAGCGATGGCGTCGAGCTCGACACGCAGGAGCTTTTCGGCATCTTCGATCAGGCGGCCGAGATGGGGGCGAAAGGAGTTTATATCACAGGGGGCGAGCCCTTGTTGCGCTCCGATTTCCTCGACCTGGTCAACGACGCGGTTTCGAGCGGTCTCAGGGTTCGTTTTGACACCAACGGCCTGCTGCTCGATCATGCGATGGCTCGCCGGCTCAAAGACCTCGGCGGCTCGATCCTGGTCGGTGTCAGCCTCGACAGCCCGGACAGGCACGAGCACGACGAGAATCGAAAGGTGGAGGGGATCTACGACGCAGCGATCGAGGCGATCCGCTGCAGTGTCCGGGAAGGGCTCTCGGTGAACATATCCTATTTCGTGACGCGGGAATCGCTCGCGACAGACAGTCTCGAACGGACAATGGATCTGGGGAAGCGTCTTGGCGTGGACGGCATCCGGATTCTGACTCCGGCCAACACCGGCCGTCTCATCGAGGAACGGGAAATGAAGCTTACCCGCGAGGAGGAGGACGCGATGCGGGCCCGTCTCGAACCGGGATTCGCCTTCGTGGAGCGCAAAGACGTCACCGCGACACATCGTTGTCCGGCGATGGGTATGGAGTGCATCTACATCTCGCCGTACGGTGAGGTACAACCCTGCATCTATGTGCCGGTCGCCTTCGGCAACGTGAGAGAGGAACCGCTCGAGGCGATCGTGAGAAGGATGTGGAACCATGAAATGTACTGTTCGCAGAATAATACGGGCTGTCTGAGCAGCAAGCTTCCCTGCGATGTACAGGAGTTGTTGGTACGCGAGAAGGATCTGCCCGTCGATATTCACCGAACCAGCGGCAACGCGGGCCAGAAGTAGCCTGCCAGGAACGTCAGATTACATTCCACCCACCCGCACAGCGCGGGCCACTCCCCTTGGATCATAGCGCAAGATCGATAATTCCCGCCACGAGCGAGAGCACCGCTCCGGCCAGGGGCAGTCGCAATCCGGATAGGTCGACATCGACGGCGGTCAGCCGGCTGCGGATCAACTGGCGGATCGGAAGAGCCGCGGCGATGCCGTAAAACATGCCGCCCACATGGTTCCAGTACCCGGTGGCGCAGTAGAGCAAACCCCAGGACTGGCGCAGCGCCATCACCGTCTGGAAAACGAGGTACAGGGAGAGTACGACCCCCGCGCGGAGATCGAGATGCCGGTGGGTGAAGACCTGGAAGAACCAGAGCCTGATCCGCCGGCCCGGCATGGTGACGAGCATCAAGCCGAGCACGGCGGCGATCGATCCCGACGCTCCGGCGCAGCGGATCGCGATGCCCTGGAAGGCGATGCCCACAACCAGATTGGCCATGGCGCCGCCGAGCAGGTAGAAGCCGAGGAAGAGGGGCCAGCCGACTGCACGCTCCAGCTCGTTGCCGATGATGAAGAGCACGAACATGTTTACGGTCAGATGAATCAGCGAATAGTGCATGAACTGGGCCGACAGCAGTGTCGTGAGGCGAACGTCGCCGGTGTTGAAGAAGAGCGTGGAGATGATTCTGTCATGGAAATCGGCTCTGTGGTTGAACACGAGGTAGCAGGCGAGATTCGATGCGATCAGGATCAGGGTCAGCGGCGGCAACGCTCCCAGTTTCATTCGGCGCGGGAGCGGAAAGACGAAGATCGGAGGCGGAACCAGCATGGAGACCAACACCTCGCTCCACGACCGATGAGTCGAGGTCGCGGCCGTGTCGGGCGACTCCGGGGCTGCATCGGGAGGATCTCGGTGACCGGGGCTCAGCGTCTCTCCGGATGCGTGGCCCTGCCCTACGACCCAGCGGAAGAGGCCTCCGGCGGCGATGAGCAGGAAGCCCATCAGGCACACCGCGAAACCCACACCGTGGAGCCCGGCGAGGGCTTTGGTGACAAAGGCCGAATAGACGAGGCAGAAGGCGCCGAAGAGCCCCGATGAGATGTAGATCAGGGACGGTAAGCCGGCAGTCGGTTTGAGCCGCTCTGCGACGAGCACCATCGCCGGGAGGGTGACCGCAAGGGGCAGGGTGAGGAGCAACAGAACGCTGCCGGCGGAAGGAAAGGGATCCAGGATCGAGTCGGGACCCTCGGCGCAGACCAGCGAGATCAGCTCCACTCCTTTGATCGAAATACCGTTGATCTGGCCCCATTCGAGGAAGAATCCCACGGCGCCGTTGACCACTCCCAGTAGGGTCACACCACGGGCCGAGTCCTGGGGGGATCTGTACCGCTTGCTCGAGGTGGACACGGCTCGATGATACCTTTCCGGGTGGTTTCGGTCTCTTCGGGCGCGGGGACCCCGGCGCGGCTCCCTCTCCGCGATGACGCGCGATTGTTGCGTTTTGCGGCGTTCGTCATGGGGCGCCTGCATTCCACGAGAGCCCCGCTCGGTAGCGCCGGGCTGCCCGAAACAGGGCCTGATATTATGCCCCGGCCGGGGAAAATTCGCCACAACCTGTATCGATGCCTGGAAAAACTTCTTCCAGTAACGCCGATTATGAGTTGTAATATACGTACTTACACGAGTTCGAGGGTACCGACTGGGTGACATCGGGTATGCGACGAGGCCGTATAGTCTGGAAATTGAGTGCCGCCGTGAGCGCGGTGGTGGCGGTGGTGATCGTCGGGTTCGGTTATCTGAACTACTACATCAGCGCCCATTATTCCCTCGGTGCGGTGCGCACGATCATGACGGCCAACTCCGATGCGGTTCGCGAGGGGGTCGAGAAGCTCATGCTGAGCCAGCAGTCCTCCTGCGTGGAGGGTGTGATCGGCGATATCTCGCGCAACGGCGAGCTCTACGGCGACATTCGGCTCGTGTCGCACTACAAAGGGGAGATCATCGCCTCACGGGCGGGCCGGGGCGGTATACCCTATCAGATCGACGACCGGTCGTGCGATCGCTGTCACCGGTTGGCCGATCCGGCTCTCATGGGCACGGGAGTGCTCGACGAGATCATCGAGATCCCTCAGAGCGGCCGTTACCTGTCGCTGCTGACGCCGATCACCAACGAGGAGAGCTGCCGGACCGCGGCCTGCCACTATCATGAAACATCGCCCTCGATCATCGGCTTTCTGAAGGCGGACTATTCCCTGGCGAGCGTCGATGCCTTCGTGGCAACGCGCAATATTTACACCTTCCTGGCCGTTTTTGTGGCGGTTGCGGCCTGTGCCGGCACGCTTTTTTTCATGTTCAAGAGGCTTCTTGGGGTTCCCATCAACCAACTCATCGCCGGCACGCGCCGGATCGCCGAGCACGACCTGGACTTCCGGTTCGACGCCACCCGCGGCGACGAGATCGGCTTGCTCGAGAAATCCTTCAACAACATGACCACGCGCATTCAGGACCACCAGTTGGAGCTGCGCGCGGCCATGGACTATCTCGAAGGGATCGTGGAGAACTCGGCTGACATCATCATTACCGTCAACCGCGAGCGCAAGATCCAGACCTTTAATCGAGGGGCCGAGAAAGCGCTCGGTTTCAGCCGCAAAGAGGTGATCGGCAAGCCGATCGAGAGCCTCTTCGCCAATCCCGAGGAGCGCAACATAGCCATTTCCCTGCTCAAGGTCACCGACAACGTCACGAACTTCGAGACCCGTTTCCTGACCAAGTCCGGCGCGATGCGCAACGTGCTGCTGACTCTCTCCCGCCTGCGCGATCCCGAGGGTAACGTGCTCGGCACCTTCGGCATCAGTAAGGATATTACCAAGGAGAAGAGGCTGCTCAGGCAGCTCTTTCATTCGGAGCGCTTTGCCGCCATCGGTCAGGCCGTTGCCGGGATTCAGCACGCCATCAAGAACATGCTCAACGCACTCAAGGGAGGCGCCTACCTGGTGCGAAACGGTCTCAAGAAGGACAACCGGGAGCGGCTCGAAGAGGGGTGGGCGATGGTCGAGGAGGGGATCCAGCGCATCAGCGACCTCTCCCTGAACATGCTCAACTTCGTCAAGGAGTGGCGTCCCGAGCTCGAAGACGTCGATGTGGGGCAGCTCATCGAGAAGATCGGCTCGATGGTCGGCCAGAGCGCTGCCGACAAGGGGATCGAGCTCTGTACCGACGTGCCCGAGGATTTTCCGCTGGTCGCCTGCGATCCGAGGCTGCTTCACATGGCGATGATGGATATCGTCTCCAATGCTGTCGATGCCTGCACCTGGAAGGACTATGACGGGAGCGAAAACCCCAGGATCGTTCTGCGTCTGCTTGCCGATAACAGAGAGGGCAGCGCATCGATCGAGGTGTGCGACAACGGCTGTGGGATGACCGAGGAGATTCGAAAAAACGTGTTCACACCCTTTTTCAGCACGAAAAAGAAATGGGGAACAGGTCTGGGATTGGCCCTGACCGCCCGAGTCATAGATGTGCATGGTGGCAAGATCACTGTTGAATCCGAGCCCGACAAGGGCACCACGTTCCGTATTTGTCTTCCGCTAGACCAACCCGACCACTATGAAGGAGGTTAGTGATGACCAAGCGAGTTCTCGTCATTGACGACGATCACAATGCCGTCAAGTTCCTGTCCGTTGTGCTCAGTGAGAACGGTTACGAGCCGGCGGCTGCTTATGACGGCAGCGAGGGCTTCAAGAAGGTGGAAGAAGTCAAGCCCGATCTGATCATCCTCGATGTCATGATGCCGAAGAAGACCGGTTTCGTCCTCTTCAAGCAGCTCCGCAAGAAAGACGAGTTCAAAGACATCCCGGTCCTCATGCTCACTGGAGTGGCGGGGGTTCTCGACGAGCTCGACGAGAAGAAGGACGAGACCTTCGAGCAACCGTTCGACAGCCTGAGAGAGGCGCTGCGCAAGACGATCCGGGAGATGCGTGACGAGGGACTGATCAAACCGGATATGTTCGTCGACAAGCCGGTCGAACCCGACGCGTTCATCGAGAAGGTGAAGTCGCTCATCGGTTCTTGACAGCTTCTGAGGGAGACCAGTTCCGGGTTCTAGAAAGCCCTGCAGTAATGTGGAGAAAATACGTCCTCGGAGACACGCCAGGATGGCAGTGTCCCTCAGAGAAAAATATGTCCCAGGAAAACTCCAGTCACGCGAGCAATATCATAAGAGCATCTATCATAAGAGAGTCCTGAGCCGGTAGGAAACCAACTGATTCAGGGCTCTCATCGCTCTCTCTGCGGTGATGAACGTGGGGACTCCACCTCCCTCGAGCGTGTTCACCAGTGTATTGTAGGTGTCTCCTGCGAGGATCGAGACGACGATCGGTTTCTCGTGGGTGCGGTACTGTCGCAGAATGCGATTGGCCACGTTTTCGGCTTCGCTCTGGATTTCGTCCGGTGTGGTGTGGAGCGCCACGGTGTGCGGCACCATGGAGATGAGCAACGAGTCCACGTTGGGATCCTCGAGCAGAACCTGGATGCACTGTTCGAAGAGCACGTCGTCTCCCATGGGGGTCAGATCGATGAAGGGATTGATGCCCACGAGAGGCGGCAGGATCTCTTTCAACCGATCGACGGTCTCGGGCGCGAAGGCGCCGAGCGTCAGGCTTCCCAGGTTGTCGGCGGCATAGGTGCTCTCGAACCCTGCGTTGACCACTCCGGCGATGTTGCGACCACGCACCTTTTTGTTGCTCAGGAGCGCGAAGGTCTTGACCCCATCGCTGTAATCGAGGAGCGAGTCGGCGATGACGAGGCCCGCCTGCTGAAAAGCGGCTTTGGCGACTTCATAGTCACCTGCCATCGACGCGGTGTGCGACGCCGCGGCCCGCGAGCCTGCGTCGGTGCGCCCGGCTTTGTAGATGATGACCGGTTTGCGGATGCCCTTGACAGCGTTGAAGAACTCGCGGCCACCCCCGACCTTGTAACCCTCGATATACAGGGCGATCACGTCGATATGAGGATCGCGGTCGAAATAGTCGGCGAGGTCACCGGCGTCGACGTCGATTTGATTGCCGTAGCTGACCACGACTCTGGGGCAGATGGCGTATTTGAGCCGGTCGAGGAGCGTCACTCCGAGACCGCCGCTCTGCGTCACGAGCGCCACGTTCCGGACCTTCTCTTGCACGGTCAGCATCTCGAGCTTGCGTTTGGGCACAAAGACGCAGTTGATGCCCGGTTTGTTCGAGGTCGGGTTGTAGAAGACCCCCAGACAGTTGGGGCCGAGCAGGCGGATGCCCTCGGCGCTGGCGATCTCGTAAATCTGCTTCTCCAGGGATTTCTCGCCGCTCACCTCCGAGAAACCTCCAGGTATCAGGATCAGGGCCTTGACCTTCTTGGCGGCGGCGTCGCGCACGACCGCTTCCGTCGCCGCCGCGGGAACGGTGACGATGACCAGGTCGACGGGGTGATCGATCTCTGTAAGCGAGGGGTGCAGGGTGTAGTCCTGATCCTCGAGCTTGACCGTGCCGCCCTTGGGATTGAGCAGGTAGAGATCCTCGCGCCCCAGGCGATGGAGCAACGTGGCGATGATGTTGCCCATCTTCTCGGGATCGCGGGCGGAGACGCCGGCGACGGCGACGCCGGCGGGCTCGAAGAAGGCTTCCAGCCCTTTGGTGTTCGGCTCGGTCTGCACGGCGATCGGTTGCTCGCGCGTCATGAAGCTGCCCAGCCCGTCGAGCGCCAGGAGCTTGCCCGAGACGTCGAAAACGAAGGGGTTGACTTCGAGCTCGTTGATCACGAACGGGCTCTCCATTCTCGAGAAGCTGGAGTAGTGCGTACCGAGCAAGGAGAACTTGTAGAACGCCTCGGTCAGCTTCTGGATGAACTCGTAGCGGCCGTCCTCGATGTAACGCAGGATGATCTTGGTGCTCTCGAGCAGGCGGCGGCAGTCGCCGATGTCCATGGGAGCGAGCATCGAGTTGGGCGGCGAATAGTACTTGGCGAAGTGCTCGGCGTCGCGTCCGCCCTTGCTGACGGAGACGACCGGGCCGAAAGCCAGGTTCTCACGAACGGCGAGGAGCAGCTCGTGGCCGAGCTCTTCGGAATAGTTGACGAATTCGGTGAGCAGAAACCCCTCGATCGATGGGGCGGTCATGAAGGAGGGATCGGTGGGGATCGTGGAGAGCATCGTGTCGATGGCTCCACTCACCCCGGTCGTGTTCCTGGGTACCGTCAGCACCCCGCCGATGCGGGCCTTGTGTGCGATCTGGGGAGAGATGACCTTGAGCACCAGGTGATTTCCAGGGAAGCTGTCGATCAGCTCCTGGGTGACGTCGATCTTGTGACGGACCACCGTGTGCTTGGGGACATTCAGCCCCATGATCGACAGGATCTTGTAGATCTCGTGTTCGTAGAGCGTGGTGCGCTGCTCTCTATGGGCTGCGCCGAGCACGCCGTCGATAGCCGTTTCCCAGGCCGGGGGGAGTTCGAGGGTGATCATGGTCATCTTCCTCTATTTGCGTTGGAGTCGGTTTTTCACATTTGTCGATATTGCGGTCCAGATTATCGTCTTGGTTTAGGCCCGGCAAAAGGATTCCACTCAAAAGGCCTCTGAAAAAGGGTGCTGGGGAGAGGGGGATTATATTTTCCGGAAAATGTACCGTATTTAGGTTGATTTCCTAATATATTTATAGGAAAATGCGATCCTCGACTCGGTTTTGAGTGCACTGGACTGATTTAATTGAGGTTCACAGATGAAGTTGTCAACACGATGCCGTTATGCGGTTCGTAGTCTGTTGGATGTCGCCTTGAACTCGAAGAACGGAAGTCTGGTCCTTCTCAAGGATGTGGCCCGGCGCCAGAACATTTCTATCAAGTACCTCGAGAGCATCTTTTCCACCTTGCGCAGGGCAGGCATCATCAAGGGGATACGGGGTGCCAAGGGCGGCTATCGGCTCGTAAAGGAGCCCAAGGAGATCACCATCTATGACATCGTCTTTGCCATGCAGGGTTTCATCGCCCCGGTGGGGTGCGTGGACGATGCCTGTAGCTGCAACCGGACCGATGACTGCGTGACCCACGAGATCTGGCAGAAGCTGACCGACTCGATTTCCACTACTCTGAGGAGCTTCTCCCTGGCCGATCTCGTTGCCAAGCACGATCAGGCGCACTGTAAGGGCGCCTTCCTCGGCGCGGCGTGCGAGGCGTCGTAATCGGTATCGCCTGCTCTTCATCGCCTTCGGTCATCGACCGTCGTTTTCGAGGCCATTCCTTCGGATCATCTTGGCGATCTTGTCCCGGCTGCGCTTGAGAACCACCGCCACATGGGACGCTGTGAGGTCGGTTCTGTCGGCGATTTCCCGCAAGGACAGCTTTTCCAGGTAGAAGAGACACATGATCCGCCGATCCCGTCGTGAAAATCCGGCTTTGCCGTTGTGTAGGATTTCGAGCACCCTTCGGGAGAGCCGAGCGGCTTGCTCATTCTCCTCCCTGCGGATGACGGTATCGATCGTGGATGCTCTCTCGCGCAGGAGCGCAGCTTCGATCGGCAGGTTAGAATAGGTTGGGTTTTTGCGGTGCTCTTCGCGGATCAGGTTGAGGAGAACGCGGTAGCACCATGGAAAGAGGTAGGCGATCGGTTTGAACCGCCGCGGTGCGATCAGCTTCCTGAAGAGGATCGTATAGAGCCTGTTTGTGACGGCGAGAGCCTCGATCCGCCCGGGAAACCGGCTCAGGACCTTGCGGCAGTATGCCGCGAAGAGGGGGGCCGAGATTCGGTAGAAGGCGTTGAAGAACCGGTTGTCTCCTGTGGCTTGAAACCGTTCGAGCAGGAGGCGCGCCACGTCTTCGAGGTCGTTCAGCGGGAGAGGGGTGGCTGCGGAATCGTGACCTCGATTGAGCAGCCTGCGCGCCGAGGCCAGCCGGGTGTCTGCTTCCGGATTCATCTGGTAAATTCCCCTATTCCATCCGATCCGAGCGATTAAGAAACAATTCTTACGGGTATGTACATATTCTGGTCCATGATCGGCGGGGGGGCAAATTTGACGTCTTTTTTTTCTGCCTCGACGGGGCGAAAGAAAAAAAAAGGAAAAAAAGTGAACGAAGTGTTGACCTCGCCTATGGCTTTCGTTAGGCTTACACGCTCGATGAAATAGAGAATTGAACGATGAACGCGGGGTGGAGCAGTCTGGCAGCTCGTCGGGCTCATAACCCGAAGGTCGCAGGTTCAAATCCTGCCCCCGCTACCAGATAAATAGAAAGGAGTTAGGTCAAAAACCTGACTCCTTTTTCTTTTTTGGAAATGTCGTTCCCAGCAGTCTTCCCAACACAGATTCAAGATGTGCAAGTATGAAAAGGGAGTCCAAGGTAAGGCGGAATTTTTTGAGGAGAGGTAGGATTGCGTGCGCTTGCGAGCCCACCCGGAATTCCCAGTCCGCCTTCTCTGTGTTCGACGAGCTCCGGCTGGTTACTGCATTTGCTCTCTGTGGGGAAATCTCCCGAGGCATGTTGAGGATCGTACGCCGGCACTTCACATAGATCGTGAGAAGCATGGCGAGCGGGACGACGCAAGTCGATTGATGAAGTCTTGACGTCAATCTGGCTTCTCGCGGTCGACCTCTTCCAATCTTCCAGCGAACAGAAAGACATTGTACAAGATTTATGCATCGTCCAGGGGAACAACCTTCCGGGATTCCATGTAGGCGACGACATCGTCGAGGCTGTATCGCACTGACCTCCCAATCTTGATATAGGGTAAGCCGCGACCTTGGAATCTCGAATTCCGGAGGGTCGATAGGCTCAGTCCTGTCATTTCGGCGACCTCCTTCTCGGTGAGGTAGCGAGGAATTTCTTCTTTCAGCTTCTCAGTTAAATTGGTCTTCATTTATGTGTTCCTTGACCTGTTGGCCGTCTCCAGCAGGCTGAATCGTTTCCAGGATTTCATGGATGACCCTTACCGGAGGCCTTCCTGATCGAGACCCGATCGGCGTGAGGCGATCAACTCCTCTGTCGAAGCTGTGCCCATTTGTTTCCATTTCCATTTCAGCCTGCCCTTTTATATCCCTTCTTCCTGAAACAATTCCTTCCATGTTCATAACTCCTTTATTTACAGTGGTGCGGGAACCAATTAACCAATTGAAACAATTAACCAATCCGCACCCTCCTTTCCTCCCCCTGAAACAATTCATATGGGCTTCAGAATGCTGCTGAAACCGATTGAACTGTTCCCTTCGATTTTTTTCCTTTCTGTTCCTCCTCCCTTGCCCGCCTTCTTTTCCTGGCCGGCAAGGATTCAGAGGAGGAACGTTTTTAGCTGCTGAAAGCGGACCTTACTCTCCAGCAGCTCTCTTTCTTCTTTTTCTTTTCCAAGCTCTCGCTCGAGCTTTTTCTTTATTTTGTCGAGGTCATCCTGGCTCACTGCGCAAAACACGACTTGGTCGAATCCTGCTAACAAATCCCTAACCACATTTTGTGAAGCCCAGTTTGTTGTGAGGTTGATTTCATAGGCTGTTGACTTCCCATCGAACTCAACTGCCACATCTACTGCCTTTCCTGACCTGACCTGCTCGATGGTGGCTCGGGCTTTTGGCTCTGTTTTTTCGAAAAATCTGCAGATTTGAGCCGCCCAATATTGGGACAAAAATCCCCCCTTGCCCTCTGCTGGATTGAGGGAGACTCCCATCTTTTTGAGGGCCTCTTTTCCTTCCTTGAGGATTTCGACTGTTCTTACCTGTGAGCCGCGCTTGCCGGTCTTGATGGTGTGGACCTTGATGAGGGCTGCTTCCTGGAGCTTCTTTCTGATGGTGTTGCCTTTGGCGGCGCTGAGGCCGAGCTTCTTGTCGAAGGTTGTGACTGGCAGGAACTGGTTTTCTGTCTGGTTCCACTGCTCGAGGTATTTGAGGGTTTCAAGGGAGAGTCCTCTGGGATTCGAGGCCATGACTAATTCGGTGACCTGGCTTGCTGCTGGTGACGGTCTTGACGGTGGTTTCTGGCTGCCGGTGGACGGCTGGTCTGCCGCGGCTTCTGATGCTGTTCCCGGTGCTCTCGGTTTTGGTGAGCCGGGTTGTTTCTGTGGACTTGGATTCTCGAAGATTGGTTTTTGCTCGAGAACGGGAGTGTAGGGAATGCTCGCCAAAATCGGCTTCATTTCCGCTGCTGTCTGGGCTTCATCCTGGGGTGAAGGTAGTTTTATTTCCGGGACTTTGACGAGCAGGGCGCTTCCGAGTTCTTGGTTCTGGACGGCTGCTGTTCTTGTTGGGAGCTGGGGGATTGTTTTGGCTTTGTCCTGGTCAAGGCCCATTGATGTTGCGACTGTCTGCAGGCACTTCCAGTTGGTGAGTGGGAATACGATTTTGCTTCCGATGTTCGCTATTACTGAGTCCGGGAGATTTCCTGGAGCCTGGTCGACTACGATGAATCCGGTGTGTCTTTTACGCTGGCGGCGGAGCGCTCCTTGGAGAGGTGGTTCGCCGAGGTCTTCTCTTTTTTGTCGCTGCGGGTTGAGGAGGACATGGGCTTCCTCGATGACGATTATCCTGAGTTTTTTGGGAGCTGGTGTTTTTCCGGAGAGCTCGAGCATGAGGCAGATGAAGAATTCGAGTTCCTGGGAATCCAACTCGGTGACATCGAAGATGATGGATTGGTTGGTGAGTCTTGTTATTGGCATTGAACGCTTGACGTTGAGGGTGGAGCCGAGGCGGTCGAGCATGGTGGTTGTGCACCGCATGAGGCTTTCGAGGTATCCTGCTGATCTGGATGTCTTGGCGAAATTGAGTCTTGCCAGGACTGCTGAGAGGTCAGAGAGCGTTGGCCAGTTTTGTGTTCCTCTGAAGCATCCTCTTTCTTCATATAGTTGGGTGAGGATTTTCGATAAAAGGGGTGCTGAGCCGTCTTTGAGGTAGTGAATCGAGCGGATGAGGGACGTGATTTTTCCGGCCCAGGCTTTGGGGTCACCCACGGCTTGGAAGGGGTTGAGCTTTATCCATGAGGGCTTGACCCACCACAGCTGGTCACGGGTGAAGCAGGGTAGCAGGCACGAGAACTCGCCTTCGAGGTCGAATACCCAGACTACCACTCCTTGCTGAATGAGCTGTGTCACGAGCCATTTGACCATATGGGTCTTGCCCTGGCCTGTGCTGCCGAATATGCCGCAATGCAGGTTGAAATTTTTGACTGGGAGCCGCACCTGGACACCGTCCTCGCTGAGGTCAGTCGAGGTCCCGAGGAGTATTTCACCGTCGCATGGTTTTGTTCGGACTGAGAATACTCTTCCCTGAACCACTCGCTCAGCTGCTTGAAGGGCGAGGGGTTGTTTGAGTTTTTCGAGGAGGTCGTCTCTTCCGATTGCCTGGAGAAAGAGCATGGTCTTTGCGTAGTCGTCATCCACGGAGAGTCCGGCGAGGTCGAGGAGCTCTTTGAGGTTTCTTGCACCGGACAGGATTTCCCTGGGATGCTTGACGCCTCCTCGGGGTCGAGCCCATTTGTTTCTTGGCTTGTTTTTTTTTGTTGCCATGTCGCACCTGTCTTTCAGAAGCCTGTGGGCCCGAATGGGTCTGGGTCGGAATATGGGTCCAGTGGATTGGTAAACGGGTCTGCTGGATTGCCGAATGGATTCATTGGGTCTTCATACGGTTTCTGTGGGCTAAGTCCTGGGGGGGCCAGTCCTGGAAACGGAGGTACGAGTGATCCCGGTCCGAGTGGCTCTGGCTCCAGTGGTTCTGGCGGACTCAACTGGGGAGGAGGCTCAATCCTGATTTCAGCGTCCATGCTTTCGATGCCGAGATTGATTTGGGTTTCAGGATTGATGTCACTGACTCCCTGAACCTGGAACTGGTAGGTCTCTCTGGATTTTTCTCCTGGGCCTGAAGGCAATGGTTCGAGTTCTGGGAGAGGCTTGTATTCAATCTGGTAATCCTCGCATCCTTCGCCTGGATTGAAGGTTATTTCCACTACCTCTGGCCCTGATGCTTGGTGTTCGGCCTCTATGGGCTCTGGCCCTGTTGGTTTTTTTGTATCTGCTTTTTTGTAGTATTTGTCGTAGGTCGAGACCTTGTTTGGTTCATGGTTTTTTTCTCTTCCGACTGGTGGCATCGCTTTTTCTGTGTGCTTTGTTTGGTGGACGCCTTCTGGGGGGCCGTAGGGGTTGCTATCCACTCCTCTTGCAGAGCGGTCGAAGTGTTTGTAGACTGTTCCGCCGCCAGAGCCTGCTCCGGCTGTGTGGCTGCCACTGGTTTCATTGATGTCGCTAACGTACAGGGGCTTTGAGCAGCATCCTGATTCTGGGTCACAATGCTGGCAGCAGATTTCGGCAAAGGGGCCTTTTATTTCCTCCCCTGTGTGACCGCAGGCCCAAGAGCTGGTTTTTTCTTCTTCTTGCATTTTTTTTCTCCTGTGATTGGGAATTATGTGTTGATTGATTGCTGCTGCTGTTGCTGTTCGTGTTCCGGGCGGTTTTGGCTTGCTATTATTCTCCTGTATTGGTCTGGCAGGTAGGCCTGGAGCATTCTCATTGCAAGTTGGTTGCCTTCCTGGCTCGTGCCTGCCAGGAACCTGAGGAGGGGGAGCCTTGCTAGGACTGCATTTTCTATTCTTTTCTGGTTCATTTTCTCCATTGTGGTGATGAGTTGCTTTACTTCCTGCAGTGCTCCGCCAGATGCGCTGTCGGCGTCTTTTTTTCCTGATGTCCCGAGGCTGAGGAATCTCAGGAATGCCCTGGAGTCATACCGCCTCTGGGAACCGGTCCGGTAAATTTCGAGTATCCGTGCCATGAGTCTTCCCTGGGTCTGGGCGTGGGCTAACTCGATATCCGATAATTGTTTAGTGATGTAGCCGATTATCTGGGCTCTGAACTTGAGGTCTCTGACGCCTTCGAGCATTTCTGCCACTGAGCTGAGGACTTCGGCATGGTCGATTCTTTCTTCGTATCTTTGTTCGATTATTCTTGGGAACATTTTGGCTCCTTTTCTTTCGACAACTCTTCCAATATTTCTTCGAGTTCTTTTGTGATATCTGTTGTGGATTGTTGGTCGTGTGGTTCTGTCCAACTATCCCAGTCCTCCATCCTGATTGTCTGTTATTTCGCTTATGTGCTCTCGCCCGCTGGCGTGCTTCAATGATGTGTCCGATGGAGCGCCCGATGGCTCCAAGCAGGAAAAAGGCGACAACAAGAAGCCAGGCTGCTGTGAGAATGTTCATGTGTGGTCTGCCTTATTTAAGTGGGACATAGCCTTTCAGCAGCCACTTCAAGGTCTTGCCGGACGTGGTCAGGACTTTTCCTGCTACTGTCACGAGGATTTTCATGCCCGGACTGGCTGATCGGCGTGGACGGTTCTCTCTGGGTTCGAGTGCTGAAAGCAGCTCTTCAATATCTCGCTCATTTTGTGGTTGGTTCATGGTTTTTAGAATCTCCTTTGTAGAGTGATGTTGATGTAAATTGTTTGATTGTTTTTTCATCAGGATTCTCCGGACTTCGACTCCTTTTCTATCAGCTGAAGATTGATTTGATTTTTTCCCAGAGGGTTTTTGGTCGTGGAGGCTGCTGTGGTTGTGTTGGCGGAGTGGGAACAGCTCTCCTGTCCGTGAGTTCCTTGATTTCCCCGTACTTGGTGATTTTGTATCTTGCCATTTTATTTCTCCTCGAGATGGATTTGGAATTCTGGCGGGATTTCTGTGCAGATTTCTGCATCTAAATCACTGAATTCTGTTTCATCCTCCCTTGCCATCCTATGGGTGTTGCAGTCGCTTTTCGGGCCTTTGAGGGGCTGGTAGAATATGTCGAATGGTTTCTTGAATTGGTAAAATCCTGATCCCAGTGCTCCTCCTATCAAGAGGAAGTTCTTGTTTGTTTCGACGAGGTCTTGGAGCTTGGAGTCTGTGTTTCTGAGCAGCATGCCGAGGATGACTTGGATTTCGATGCTGGTCACAACGATGACTGCTGAATGGAGGCCTGGCTCGCCCTGGTAATCCTCTGGCCCCCTTGCATGGCTGTAGTCGATTTCGCCTTTATGTTCTGGTTGGGTAAGGCCACCTCTTAGGCACTCCAGGCACGGGTTGTTTTTTTCTGGGATGGTTATAAATACTTCCCCTCCGAGGGCTTCTTCGTAGCATCCTCCCCAGACTGCAGGGATACCCTTGAGCCAGGCCTCCCTGTTGAGGTAAAGTGAGGAGGGGAGGTGATCCATTGCCCCGACTATAAGGCTGCAACTGTCCAAGCACTCTGCAAGCTCGTTTTCATGCTCTCCATCAAGGAGGTTTTCTTCGTAGAGCTTGAGCTTGATATTAGGATTTATTTGTGCGGCTCTTTCGGCCGTTAGCGTGGCTTTTTTGCGGCCGATGTCTGTAAAGTCTCCCTGATGCCTGGAGGTGTTCTCGGGCTCGAGTGTGTCATAATCACAGAGCTTGAGTTCGCCGACTCCTGCCCTGGCAAGTTCCAGTGCTATGAGACTTCCACCTGTGCCCAGCCCGAACACAACAACAGTTGACTGATTGAGGATGCTGAGGATTTCTGGGCTGAAGGGGGTTCTCTTGAACGGAGCGCTTTTCTTCAGGACCGTGAGGTTGGCTGGGATGTGTTGGTGGCCTTGGTTGTAGAAAAACGTGGCCTCTGTCTTGTCCACTAATGCTACAACAGAATCTGCGATGGATTCGACTCCTTGAAACCCTGTGTGCGATACTGTACCGATTATCGGGTTCCAAGGGTGCTCATTCTCTCCTACTGCCAGAACGTGCGCCAAGCCCTCTGTGGGCCGGATTTTTCCGTAGAACGGAGTGTTGTGACTGGCTTTGTACAACTGGTCAAGATGCTGCTCGAATATGTATATATCCATTTATCTGCCTTTCTAAGTAACGCCTTCCAGAAGGAGGGCTTGTGTCTTCTCCACTTGCGTGTGTGGTATCTCGATCCTAGCTTTCGCCGAATTTCCTTCACGGTCATCAGGATGGAGTGGTCAGAGTTCCATGTGGTCAGGCTTCTGAGTGGAGCTACCTCCTCGCTGGTGTGTTTCCAGTAGAATCTGGGCGGTGTGATTGGGTATTCCCGAGCAGGGATGCAGATTAATTCCCAGGTTCTGATTTTGAGCAGGAAAATGCACCGTCCCGCTACCCGATGGAGCGCTGGCTTGAAGCCGGCTTGTTTCAACTCCCTGACGTCCTGCCTGAGCCTGTGTTTTCCAACCGGGGTGTCAAGAAAATTGAAATCAGGGTTTGTCCAGAATCCTGCCTGGTGATTGTCTCCCTCCAAGGCCTGACAAAGTGTATCGGGGCCGGCTTCTGTGAGCTGGAGTCCGACTTCTTTGAATTCTCCTGATGGGTGGTCAAGGGAGAAAGCGCGAATCCCCACTTCATTGTAAGGTGGTGATGATTGAAAGAACGCAACCATGGTCTCCTCCTTTTTTGAACTTGCGAAGTAGTTCCCTGGCTTGAGCAAGGTCGCCGCCACTGGGTTGGTCCAATGAGCCTGGATGCCTGTGCCAATAGCCGAGGAAGGCGGCGCTGTCCCCGTATTCTTTCTTGGCTCTGTCCAAGAGCGCTTGGTCGTGTTTCACGTCAGGGGAGAAGTGGGCTGCTGCTTTTTTTGCTTTTGGCCCTGGGCCGCCTGCTTCGAAAATGAATTTTTGCTCGAGGTCGCCGATGAGGATGCCTCCTGTCTCGATACCAAAACTTTTTCTGGATTCTTCTATGATTTGCTGGTGTGCATGTTTGGTTATTCTGAAGATTTCAATGCTCGAGTTCATCTCGCCCCCTTTGACGGCCAGTGGCTCTGCCCATTGTCGAGCCAGCCTTCATATGCCTCGAGCCATTTCTTGGCCCAATCGAGGATGTTTTTGCCCGAAGTGTCCGGGTTTGTTTGGTTTAATCCGTGGAGACAGAGCCTGCGGCCTTCGTATTCATGAGGTGTTGGCAGGAGGGTAGGTTTGACAACATAAGCCGCTGGTGGTGAATACGGGAAGTCGGGCGGGTAATTTACTCGAACGATGTATTCTGCTCTCCAACCTTGGTGCTTGTAGAATATCTGGGCTATTCCAGACTGTATGACCATTCGGGCTCCGGCATGATGTCGCTTGAGTACTTGGAGCTCCAGTGCGAACCTGTATCGGTCTAACTCATACCACGTCATCTTAATGCTCCTTAAGCTAAGCCCTGCCCACGGCTCTACGGCTGTAAGCAGGGCGATAAAATTAGTTTACGTGCCACGTAGTTGGTTTGATATTGTTACGAGCGTCATCGAGGTCGATGACTTCTACTCCCTCTTCTCTCAGGACTTGCTGAAGCAGGTCATCGGAAACATGACCTGCTTTCTCTTGAGGCTTGGCCTCGGGTTTGGGATTATTTTCTTGCTCAAACATCTTTTGATTCCTTTCTATTAGATATACAGACTGCTACTGTTATCGCAGCGCACCACGGTGATGCAACGATTCAGCTGAACTTTGATTCTGTGGAAAGGCTGGCCCTGGGTGCTTATTCAGCAAAGCCCTGGACCCTGCGGTCCTCTCTCAAATTAGAAGAGGGTTTTGATTGGTGGTTAAGGTTTGTGAATCCCGCAAGTTATTCGGCAACAACGAATGGGATTTTTGTTCTAAAGTTGGACATTGATTCTTGAGGTTAATTTTGTTGATTTCCTGGATTTCACTTCCTTTCTTTTGGATGGTTTTTTATTTTTGTCTAAACTTGAGATTGTTGATGCCTCCATTATTTGAGCAGTTTTCCGAGGTTCTCCAAATCTTGCTTGACACCGTTCAAGGGTTCCCAAACCTGGCCGATTATTTTTAGTGAGGTCTCGATAATGCGCCTGCTTTCTTGGGCTTGGCGCAAATCCTGAAGAGCTTGGTTTTTATCGAGGAATTGGAGGACTTTCTTGCTGAAACCCTCGGGATTTTTGCTGGTGGTTTCTTCAATCAATGACGTTTTTTTCTGTGCTATTTTTAGGTGCTTCACTGCTTGGTTGATGCTGGGAAGGACGCAGTGTTTTATCGAGGGGTTGAAGGTGATTTGGGAGGATGCTACAGCTAATGCACAGACATCATATCCTTCTATGATTCTGATGAGGTATTTCATAGCTTTTTTAGGCCAATCGGGGAAGGCTTGCTTGATGTCATTCCTCATTTTTAAAATGGTTTTCTGCTCGAGGTCATTGAGCTCCTGGAGATGAACGAAGTGCCTTTTTTCTTCTTTTGCAGGGGCGGACAATCTTAGGATAGCGAGGAAAGCCTCCCAGTTTTCTGTCCAAGCTCCTATGGTTTTTCCTCCAAGGATGACGGTAGGGAAGATTTCAAAGGAAAACACCACTGGAATCTGGAATCGAAAATTTAGGTCCGACTTCGCTTCCTCGAGCATTTTGTCGGTGATGGCCGGCTTGCTCTTGACTGCTTCGGGCATGGTATTGTGCTCCTTTCTCCAGAGGGGTCAGCTTTGGATGTTGGCTGGGTTTCAGTTATCGTGAGCCCATTTACTTTTTTTGCCAAACGCGATTTGCGTTCTTACAATAGGTATATACGGTGTGAAAGACACGAAGCCAACTCTAACTGTTTAATAATTAGAAAATTATGGCTTATTGTAGAGTTGTTACCGAGTTATCTGTCCTGTTGAAAGAGGGTTTGCGCCCTTTTTCAGAAGCACAGTATTTCATTAGTAATGGATAAATAACTAGCGATAACTTCTGGTTATTTTCCAGTCATGTTCTCCATTTGCGGTGTTTTAAATGTAACAGTCGTTTATTTAAAGACTTAGCCCATTATTCAGGTTATGGCAATTATAACTGCAGAATTCGACCACGGTTATGGAGGTTGGATGACTGGATATATCCCAGACGGAGATACTGTAGCTGCGCTTCTGCGGCAACATACCATGACTGATCGGCCGGAATTTGAGTATCTTAAGGGAGGGAGTCGTCTTGATGACAATGTAAGAGACAGGTATAACTTTCTATTGAGTAAAGTGTTTGAGAAATATGAGAAAATGGACGGCAAAGCGAGCTATCGGCCATTAACACCTTCGACTCGCGATTATGTGGAACATGCACTAATCGAAAGTTTACGGTGTCGCGATCAGGATCACCTGTTGGTTGCGACTCAAACTAATTTCATAGAAGACTTCTTCAAGGAAGTGCAGGAAAAATACGGTTTTCGTCAGTCAGATCCGGACATTCCGAAACGTCCCAGCCTGAAATTAGAAAATTCGAGAGGTGAACTCCTAAAACTGCCGGAACCAGAGCAAGTTTTTGCGGTCGCGGCCGAAGCTTTTCTCCGTGAATATGTCACTATAGTCTGTGAGCCAGAGGTTCATGCGTGGCACTACTTCGAACGCTCAGGATTTAGAACATACTGAAAGGAATATTTTTAGGAGATAGGATCATCAGTATTGACAATTTTGAGAAGCCACGGCTGTGAAAAATATTATTTGAGAAACTCAGAACTTCTCGTGATTCCAATTTCGTTAGTTTGAAAATTTTATTGATCATCGAACGTCTTGCGACCAAGGTATTATTTTTGACATCTAGAGTAGTTGCAACGCTTTCGAGAGAAAAAACATCATCCTCCTGAATGCAACAATATGAAAAAAGACGTGCGACTGCTGATTCGAATAAGCCTGGTTGTTCTTTTTTAGATATCCTAATTCCGGTTTTCGGAATGAAGATTCCTCTTGGTCCAGAAATTAGGGCAACATAAAGAATATCAACATCGAGCCTGCAAGCTTCAGTCTCTAGTTCTGCCAAATTTGGAATCCCCTTTAGCGGTTCAGGATTTGAAATAGATTCGTGGTTTAGCTTGAGAAGCTTGAATCCCACTGGTGAAACAACTAAGGTTGGTTCTTCCAATCGCCCAGAAGGAAGGATCTCCTTCCGATCAGGTTTTTTGAAAACTACTCGATACCAGACAACAAGTTCAATAGCCGCAGCTGCTAAAAAAGTATCTCTGATGCGCAAGCTTTCAACAAATAAACGAACAGTAAAAGCTGACTTGCTGTTATCTCTGTAAACAAAGAATTCGAAGGCAGTTAGTGTTACACCAGCGATGCCGATCGCCAGCAAACCCCATCGCCATTCGATTTGAAGGGGAGTGGCTTCGTTCAATCTCCCAGAAGCTTTTCTAATGTAGTCGGCATACCATGAAGTGCCAAGCAAACTCACCAAACACCAGAGTATTGCCATGTCCTTTTTGAAGGCAATAGGAGCCGACCAATCGCCTCGTTTCTCGATATCCTCAGAATAAGACCAGGGAAAGACCACGGCGCAGATCACTACCACGAAAGCGAATATAATAGAAACTCGCCGAATCGAGAGTGCCCACCGGTGAATAATTGAACTTTCTCCCTTTGCAATCGCTTGGTGGGACCACAGAATCCCAATTCCCACGGTTGAGAATGCAAAGACGCAAATTAAAGAAGATTTTACTATGGTAAACTTTGAAAGTAAGCACAAACCAGCACAACTCGCTGCTGCAAATCCTCCTGCAAGAACAGACTGGATAAAAATGTGTCCATAAGCTGGAGCAGTTATGTATGTTATTTTAATCATGTTATGTATTTTATGTTTCGCGGACTACGTCTCTGTATCATTTTTACCAGAGTGTGGTGTATCTAGTAAGTTCCGCTGTTCAAGCGCACTCGATCTTTGGCTTCGAGAAACGGCGCGTTGGGATCTGGTGGCTTGGGCAATTTGACGAACCTCCGATTGATCGAGCAGAAAAAGGAATTTTTAGCATGACATCGTAATATTTGTGCAGTATATTCTGAGGGCGGTGAAATCAACCGTTCGTTGTGGACTTCACGATAGACGGCGACGTTGCTAATCAAAGAACAACAAGCCCGAAAAAGAACACTGTCCGCCACTGAGGAGATTTTACTTAATGACGAGGGTAAATGGAAGTACGAAATGATGTCAAAAACCTCATCCAAAGACGAGCATAATATAACAAGTTAATCAATATTAATAAAGGTTAATTCCTGAGCTAAACCCCCGGCTTCGCCGGGGTGAGTTGCAAAAGCTATGCATTAGTATTTAACAAAAGAGCTCCTTGCGTAGGATGGCTTCGGAGCTGAAACCGTAGCCGGTCCTTACGAAAGGAGCCTAAGATGAAGCGTAGTTTATCTCATGCTGTTTGGGAGTGCAAATACCACATAGTGTGGGTTCCGAAGAGACGACGTAAGATTATATATGGCAAGCTTCGAAGAGAGGTCGGGACGATATTAAGGCGCTTGACCCAATACAAAGGTATTGAGTTGATCGAAGGCAAGGCGTGCATAGACCACATCCACATGTGCGTGTCGATCCCTCCGAAATTTTCGGTATCAAGTATAGTGGGCTACCTCAAAGGCAAGAGCGCGATGATCATATTTGAGAAATATAGCCGGTTGAAGAAGAATTTCCGCGGGCACAGTTTCTGGGCGCGCGGCTACTACGTGAGTACGGTAGGCTTAGATGAGGCGAAGGTACGAAAGTATATAAAAGACCAGGAGATAAATGAATCTGTCGAAGATCGTTATGACACGGATTTGAGTAATCCCTTTTAGGGGCGCACGTGTCGGCGGCATAGACGGTTCAGGAACACTGTAAAGTGGACCGGCTACGAACAGTTCCATCTCCGTTCATGAGCGGATTGGCAGAATTATCCCCTTAAGGGGAGCCAGTAACAATGCCCTTTTAGGGCTAATCAAGCCACCGGCTACGCCGGTGGTTCTGACTATTTGTGCGTTTGCTCGGTATGAATTGATGAGTGGGCAAATGGTTGTTATTTGCGTACCGATTGTGGGTCACATTTTTATAGACGGATATTTGAAGTGTTTATAACAGCTGATTAGTCTGTGAATTATGGCGATCCCAAAGGTATATGTCGAATTGAAAAGAATTTATTTGACCGGGTATTTCAAATCATAATTATGATATCTTTTGTTTGAATATTTGTATGTTGAAAAGCCTTTGACGGCAATCTTAGGGCCATCTTGGTGAGTTGACCAGTCGAATCACGAGGATGCCATGACTGGGAAGAAGATGGAGAGGATTTGTATCGACTTTCGCCTCCGGGCAGATCGCTACTGGACGAGTTTCCGGAGCTTTCTGGTCAGGAACCGAGAACATCTCTCTCTCACAGATCAGGGGGATCCTGGGGAATACTATCTCGGCGGTGTGTGGCCGGATGGGGTTCCAGGGAGCTTGATCGTATCAAACGTTTCTTTCGATGACCAGCACAGTACCTGGCTTATCCGGCCCCCAGTGGAGGGACCAAAGGCCAGTTCCTTTGCCGCCGGCCGACTTGCACCTGCCTTCACTGCATACCGCAGGCAGGCCAGACTGGTAGTCAACGGCTTCGAAGTGGCACCGCACGTATCCCCTCGGCCCTTCGAGGTGCTGCTTTCGGGTTTGATGTTCATTAATCCGTCAGATTCCTACATGGAAGAAGGTGATCTCAGGTTTCTCGAAGACCTCCCGCGCCATCGGAAAATCACCGGGGAGCGACTTAGGTTGTGGCGTGAATACTTAGATTGGAAAGAGAAACTGGCAAAACTTCTGCAGATTACGCTCCGGTATGAGGGATATGCTTTATCTGAGAATGGCCGGCTGCGCTTCTCTCTGACTGAGAAACAAAACATTTGCGCCCTGAAGCGACAGGTTCTGAACTCGGAATTGCTTGCCGCTCCCTTAATAGCATCAGAATCCTCAGACCGCTGGATCTGCAAAAGATATTCACGCGCCTCTTTTGTTGAGGTGGGCTCGGTTGTCTTAATTGAGCCTGTCGAAGAGATTGGCGCTGAAAAAGCCCAATCCTCACATGACGGACACGCCGAAGAGAAAGTCTCTGTCGCGATCGTCCTCGAACCCGATGAAGAGGACCTCGAGGCAATCGAGTCAGGACTTCAAAAGATCCCAGACGAGGGCTTCCTCGTTTCTTCCATTGCTGGTGACATTGCTCCTTTGAACAACCAGCGGAGAGCTATCCAACGTCTGCTCAACGGGCGAGGCTTTGCTCCGCATCTCGGTGATTATCTCTTCGACATAAAGAACGCTGCCGTTCCTGAGTCAAGGGTAGATGTCTTTGAAAATCAGGACTCGCTAGTCAGCTTGAACACCGACCAGAAGAGAGCCGTGGAGAAAGCCCTCGCGGCCTCAGACATCTGCCTAATTCAGGGGCCTCCCGGCACTGGAAAGACCACTGCTATCGCGGAAATCTGCTACCGTGTTGCGAAGGAAGGGGGACGGGTTCTCGTAGCATCCCAGACTAACCTTGCCGTAGACAATGTTCTTTCCTGCCTAGCCAACCGCCCTGAGATGAGGCCACTACGGATAGGCAAGGCAGAGCGTATTGAAGAGGAACATCAAGAATTTCTGGAAGAAAGGGTGACCGAACGATGGTTTCGGGGGATACGCCAAGACTGTGAAGAGCGGTTGCGTGAGCGCGAAGCCCTTGTGGAGAAGACGGTCAAGGTTAACAGGGCGCTATCAGCTCTCCAGAGAATTCTTGAAGATATTGATGAGCTTCGTGGACGAATCCATTCGCTTGAGCAGGAAAGGGGAAAACATGTCAGCTCGCGGGATACTGCGAGCGAGGAACTCCGGATTGCAACAATTACAGCAGAGGAATGTCGCCGTCAACTTGGCTCCTTAGCAGATCTGAAACAATGGACGAATGGCCTCGATAGTGTGGTTACTCAAGCTGAGTGGTTCGACAACACGCCTGTCGCGCGGGAGCTCATCGAAACTGCCAACGAAGTGCGGAAGAATCTCCCCAAGTCCGACTGGGGTTTCCCCTGGCCAATTGACGGTGAAGTACTCACAGCATCCGATGCCCTTGCTGAATTGCACTGGGCCCAAAAAGTCCTGGCCGCATCACAGAGGACTGAATCTCCCTTGCGGGAAGCCCTTTCAATGTGCACCGAAGGACGGGTTAGAGTGACTTCCGAAAGCGCCAAGTGTCTTGATGAGCTGCGGACTCAAAAGGAATTGCTGATTGACTCCGAGAACGAAGAGGACGCTCTCCGGCTCCCGGAAATCAACCGTACTATCAAACGGTTGGAAAAAGAAGTGTGGGGGAGGGCCGGCAGTAATCTTGGGCGAGCCATCAGCGACCTTTTTATCGGTGGTGTGCCGGACTCCCTTGCAACCTTAACCAGCTCCTTGGCCCCTGACACAAAATGGAGCAAGCCGCTTCAGTCGTTGCTGACATTCTCTAGCCAATTGTACACCATCGTGGAGACCGTTTTGAAAAGAGGGTTCGCCAACATAAGTGATTTGGCGGGCAATGTTGAAGAAGAGCTCAATCTCCGAGTTGGAGAATTGAAGGAGTTCATTAGTGTTTCAAGGATGCGAATCAAGGAATTCGATTCTAGCATCGGACAATTAGAGGACGACCTGACGGTCTCTCGTGAGCAACTGGCTGAACGTGAGAGCCGCTGGGCAGAGCGTTGGCCCGACGCATGTCCTGATCTGTCAGAATCATCAGTCAATACGCCATTACCGGACTTCCGAGTTCTCGAGGCCCGCAGGAATGCAGTGTCTCGATGGAGTAGAGGTAATGTCACTGCCGTTGAGGATCATGGTCGGTGGAGCGCGATCCAGGATGAATGGCTTCATCGGATTCGGAACCCCTCCACGGGGGATATGCAAGGGGTGCAGTCTTTGTATGTGAAGCACTCCAACATCATAGGCATCACTTGTAACGAGGCTGGCCGGCCATCGTTGTTTGACAATCCAGGTTTCGAGCCGTTCGATGTCGTGATTATCGACGAGGTCAGCAAAGCGACACCTCCTGAACTTCTCATGCCTATGCTTTTGGGCCGAAAGACTGTTCTTGTCGGTGACCACCGCCAGCTGCCTCCGATGTTCAGAGAGCGGGAAAGCAGCTTTGGAGAAGCAGCAGCCGATGGAGAAATTGAAGCTGCTGATTTTGAGCGTTTCCATCGGATGGTTACCTCCAGTTTGTTCCGCGAGCTATTCGAGCAGGCACCGGAAGAGCTTCGTGAATCACTGTTCTTGCAGTATCGGATGCATCCGCAGATCATGACCGTGGTAAACTATTTTTACGAGCACAAATTGATAGCCGGTCCAGGAGAAGATGAGTTAGGGCAGATGCGTCAGCACGGCCTTCAGATACGAGACGAACGAGGAGGGGTATTCTTAGAGCCACACAATCATGTTCTATGGGTGGATTCCAGTCGGCAATGGCCACAGGGAAATATCTTGGAGGAGCAACAAAGGGGGACCTCCAAATCCAACCACTTGGAGGTGCGGCTCATTGCAGAGTCTCTTATCCGCATCAACGCGGCCCTAAAAGGCCTAGGATACGGCCCCAGATGCAAGAACCCAGTTATTGCTCGAGAGGTGGAAGTTGGCTTGACTCTGAAAGAGTGGGTGGGGGAGTTTTTGAAGTCGCCCCTCGAGGACACATTAAAAGATCTATACGAACGGAAACGGATTTGGCTGAATCAACGAATTGGCAAACCAGACGAAAGAATCTGTGCTGGCGATGAGCTTACTGTGGATCCCAGGATGTCTGTCGGAGTAATTACTTTTTATGGCGCCCAACTTAGGGACATCCGACAGTGGATCAGGACGCAGAATCCTCACACCTTGGATGCCCTGGATTTGCGGACAAACACAGTTGACCGCTTCCAAGGAATGGAACGGTCCATTCTCCTGGTCAGCCTCGTCCGCTCGCGTCCCTTTGGCCGCGGGGGAGGTCATGTGAAGCAATATCAGCGAGTGAACGTCGCCCTATCGAGAGCTCAAAAATTGCTTATAATTGTCGGAGCAGCGGAAACCTTCAAACAAGCCCAGATAGATCTGCCGCCCCTGACCGGAGGGGAGCCGGTTCAGGTTCCTGTTTATCAGAGGATTCATGAGTATGCCGAGCAAATTGGAGGACTCATTCGTGCTTGGGAACTCTTGCCAGCCAGGGAAAGAACAGGCAGGAAATACAGGCGGCACTCTAACGTTGGTCGAACTAGAACTTGAGTGGCCGATCGAGGTTGTCAGGTGCCAGGCCGAGGTGGTGACGCCACGTGAGCTTACCTCTCTTGAATGGGTGATCGAGCGCATTCTTGACGAGTTTGGAGACGCTCCACCTTCCTTGGATATCACAGCAACTGAGCTCGGAATCAAAGATCCGGTTTTTTTCATTGAGACTATGGAGAGCCTTCTTCAGCTCGGGGCGATTGAAATACTGGACAAGTCAAGCCCCGTAGACTTGTCCAACGTCCGTCTTACTCCTCGGGGAAATGAGCTTTTCAGGCAGGGAAGGATTGATGGTATTCCCGCTCGAAAGGGCCTCATTTTTCACTTTGACGCTCTAACTATCGAGCATATTGTCAAGCCTCCAAAGAACGTCCAATCAGAAGCGCAGGATCCTATTATAGAGGGGGACGAGCTTCCGCAACGCCCCGAGCACATTGGACTCGACCGTGCACGTGAGCTTTCCGTGGCGCAGGGAGAGCCTTACCACCAAGGAGCATCCCAGATCCGCCGAGTAGAAGTAGATTGGAATGAGGGAGGCCACCTCTGGACGAAGGTCCGCATATCGGTTGGATTGGATCGGAAAGGAACGTTGAAGACAGAAATCCGCGGTTTTGGAAATCAACAGGAAACATGGCTCGAGCAGAACGTCCATGATTTGCCGTTTCTGCTGAGGCTGGGACAGGAAACTAGAACAATATTCTATGCCAATAATGGCTCCGATGAGGGGCGATGTCAGGATAAGCACGGATCTGGATTGGACGGTTTGGTAACAGATAAGGAAGCGAGTTCATGGATCTTCGATGTGGAGCAGGTTATTTCGCCTTCGGAGGTGATAAAGAATGTCTCAAGGGTTATCCAATTGGCGCAATCGGAGGTGATTCTTCATGGGTTCTTGGTAAAGCTACCAAAGGTGGGAGATCAGCTGACGAGCGCCGCAAAACGAGGTGTCCGCTGTTACATATGCGGGGGTCAGCCAGCGGGGATCGCTTATTGGACCGAAAGGGAAGAAACCGGGCCAGGCTTCGTAGTTACCACCGGCGAAATGGAACATTCGAGACCGGTAGCCGTTGTAGCGGACTCGAAGGATGCCGTCACCATAGACAGCGTCGTTGCCAAGACTCCTCAGGGAAAGGAGATACGCCTGACGTTGGCTGCAGTTCTGAAATATCCGCAAATCCCTCATATCCGGTTGGGTCTTCTCGCCAAGATCTCAGACGCTCTTCTGGATAAATCCCTTCGTTTCGATTTTGCAGCTTTCGCCCTTACAGGAAAGCATGAACTCTGGAGACATGTCATCCAAAATCTCTGGCACTCGGAGAAAGGGCTGGAGCGGATACGTGCAATAAAAAAGGCCGCGAACTGGGCGAAAGCGGTCGTTGGAGCGTCTTCGTTTGGGAAGTGGAGCGAAGAGGCCGAACGAGCCTGGTGGGAAGTATTTGACGGAACAATCAATAAAGAACTGGAGGGAGGCACTGTCGATTTGCTTTTAAGTGAAGCAGTCGGATTGATTAATCCCGCCACAATACTTTCGCGAGCGCTCAAAAAATTAGTAATCGCACAGCCTGCAATCAAGAACACAAGTTCACTTAATGACATTCAGCGAATTTCAAAAGCAATAAGCGCTTATTGGCTAGAGTGGGATCCAATCACTTCTTGCTCGACATACACTAGCCTCCTCGAACGATGTCTTGTCGTGCCTCGCGGCATATCTCTGAGGAAGATCCCTGAAGCGTCCGCATTGGTAAAAAAGACAGTGTCAGTTGAGCAGGCCGCTCGTTGGGTTGAAAATGTGTGGAATAGGCTTTCCACCCCGAAGACGCTTAAGAAATTTCGAGCCTGGGCTCAATTGATTTTACCACTTCTTGAGTTTACCGGCACCAACTTAAGGGAAGAGGCTCGAGAGATCTGGACAAGACTGGCCAATGATGTTCTCACAAAGTCGCAGAACATCAAAAAAATGACCGAATGCCTGAAGGCAGCAGAGGGTCTCTTTCCACCTGCTGACGCTGTCGGCGATCTGCTAACATTTCCTTCAGATAATAAATATTCATACAAGATAAAACGTATTCTGCTAGTACGGGAAGCTGTCCGAACATTATGGCCAATGAAGCGAAGTCTTGATCGAAAAACGATATGGGCTCGTACGCTCAAAGAAGTGTTGGACGTTCCCGAAGGTGGGTTTAATATGAGAGTTCATGGTGAGGACGTGAGTGAAGGAATCGAATTATTGTGTGAGTATGAGGAATTTTGGTCCGAGAGAGATGTATGGGCAGAAGCATTATCATCCAGCCTAACTGTTCCTCATAGTATTTCAGAACTAACACAATGGCTGAAGGCGCATTACCCGTTAGCGAGCACGACGGGAACGTGGTTTCGTGAGCGTGTTGAAGAATACGTCAAAGCTATTACGGGTCGGCCAGATGAAGAAGGGGGAAGTGAACAGTTGCGGCAATCGTTGGCACAAGCGTGGGAAACGATGCAATTGCCTCCTCAAGGTCTTGATATTTTGACCAAAGGATAGATTACAATGGCGGCTAATAGGAAAAAGTGAACACAATCGAGAAAGACTAGTTCGAATAGGAGAACAAGGAGGATAGGGTGGAGGAAGCCAGATGAGTGGTTATGGATGGCTGCAAGCAGAGCTCGCCCGACAGCGCAAGGAGGAGCTCAGACGAAGGCACCTTATGGAGCAGGCGCAGGCGCTTTTGCAAGCCTGTAATGAAACGATGGCTGAGGTCCAGGACCCGGCTGTCCAGCAATTTGCTGCGTCCAACCTGAGGATTGTACGGCAAGAACTCGATACCTTCCAGAGGATGTCGAGCAGCGACCCAAAATCCGCCTTGTTAGGGATTCGCAAAACGCAACCTAAGCTACACCGAATCATAGCACAGGCGGAAGCGGCTGCCAAAAAGTGGAGCAAGGACCGAGAGGAAGCCAACGCCCGGCTCGCGCATGTCAAGGCACAACTAGATGCAAGTCGCGATACCCTTCTTAGCATTTCCAAGAATCCGTTGCCTAAAGAAGATTCCCATCTTGAAACGGCTCGGAGTCTTATCCAGGTAGGGGATTATCGATCGGCGTTTGATGTTCTAAGGAAAGTGGAAGAAAAGATACATGATGGGATAGAAGTCTCTTTTGACGAAACAGTCAGGAGAGAGGTCGTCCGAGGCCTTCTCTCAACTCTCAAAGACATGGGTTTCGTTGTAGAAGGACCGAGAATCGTTAAGAACGCCAACGAGGGGGGCATTGTTACACTTTTAGGCCGGATGCCGTCCGGAAGGCTTGCTCGGTTTGAGATAAAGGTGGATGGGCGACTTGACTTTGATTTGGATGGTTATGAAGACAGACTGTGCGCAAAAGATCTCGACGAGATTGAGAGCCGACTAAAGGAGCGGTTCGCCGTAAAACTTGGCCCTCCACAGATCACTTGGAAAAATCCTGATCGTTTATCAAGAAGTGCCCGCGATTTACCGAGCGGCGGCGAAAGCAGAAGTGGGCAGAGGTAGGAGGGAGTCATGACAGGACCGAATGATACCCATCCGGAATGGCTCCGAGCATTGCTTAGAGAGGCTCGCGTACGTCGTGGGTTAATCCTGGATGGTAATGTGAAAGACATTTTTTACGATGCAGTATCGCGTGAATACGTCACGCTTTCCGAGCTCCTCGTTCGCCTATTTGTACGCGATCGTAGCCTGGGATTTACTGTTGTCGGCCTATGGGATGCCGCTGACGGACTTCGTTTTCCTAATGAGCGTCACGCTCGTCGTTTCGATGAAGCTCTATCGCGGCAGCTAGGGGGAAGTAGCACAAGACCCGCGGGCGATGCCTACGATGTCGGTGATGATTCTGAGAGTTCTGAAACATGTGTAGCGCAGCGTTATCCGAATCCTGGAGAGTTGCTGCCGGCTTTTCGCCAATTGTTGTCAGTGGATTCGGAGAGTCCTGTCTTGGTGATGGACTGGACGCATATGCTGGTAACGCACCCAGGCCATCCGGACGCCATTGAACGTCAATGGATGTTAAATCTTATTAAGGCGATTGTCGGTAATTCGGTTGTTCCTATGGATAGTGATCACCTTCGTCAAGGAGGAAGGGGATTGTTAGTGCTACTCGCTGCTAACCTTAGGCTACTGCCCCAGGCCATCTATTTAGGGGACTCGCGGGTTCGGGTACTAACGGTACCTACTCCGAGCCGGTTGGATCGGAGGGCATTCTTTCTGCGCCACGCGGATGATGCCCGCTGCCAACGCCCTCGATCCTCCAGCGGTACCAATGCATCGGAATCACGGGGCTCTGACCGGGAAGCTTTGGCGGACATCTTTGCAGATCTGACTGAGCAACTGACAATAACTGACCTTAGGCAGATTCTAACACTCTCCCTTCATATTGACGAGCCGCTACCTCCAGAGGGCTTGTTGAATCTGTACCGCTTTGGCGAGCAGCGTTCACCGTGGGAAGACCTAAATGAGGACAAGTTGCGGGAAGTTGAGGAAATCCTTCGTGGTCGGGTGATCGGCCAGGATGAGGCAGTGAAGCATGTAGCGACCATGATTATCCGAGCATATATGGGCCTTGCTGGACTCCACCATTCTGCCCGCCGTGACAAACCGAAAGGAACACTGTTCTTTGTCGGTCCGACCGGTGTGGGGAAAACTGAACTCGCGAAGGCGTGTGCGGAGTTCCTGTTTGGTGATGAGTCAGCATGCCTCCGCTTCGACATGAGTGAATACAACCACGAGCATAGCGACCAGAGGCTCGTAGGAGCTCCGCCCGGATACGTGGGATTTGAAGAAGGAGGGCAGCTTACAAATGCAGTCCGCCACATGCCATTCAGTGTATTGCTGTTTGACGAGATTGAGAAAGCTCACCCACGGGTTCTTGACAAATTTCTGCAGATACTGGAGGACGGGCGGCTTACTGATGGGCGAGGGGAAACTACGTACTTTTCCGAATGTGTGCTGATATTCACGAGTAATATTGGCGCAGCCGATATGCCGGCGAAAATCAGTATCGACGAGCACCGCAGGCATTTTCTGAGGGCTGTCGAAGACCATTTTATTAAAGAGCTAAAAAGGCCGGAACTTCTGAACCGATTTGGTGACAACATAGTCGTGTTTGATTTGATGGCTGACAACGAGGTTCGGAGAGGTATATACAAAAGAAAACTAGCTCCTCTTCGGCAATACCTTGAGGACCGCTTTGGATTGTCCCTGCGAATGACGGACGGGCTGGAGGAGCACTACCTGACTACAGCCCGGAGTGAGTATGGTGGCCGTGGAATACTCAACGCCTTGGAAAGGGATCTCCTCAATCCACTTGCTCGTTTTCTGTTTGAAAGAAAACACCAGCTTCGCCGAGGGCGTGTGGTATCAGCCAGCCTTGAGGAAGGGAAAGTTACCTTTGACTTGGAAGATGTGTAGTCGTGCCGGACGTTATTCTCAATCTGGCGGGAATTCTTTCCCGCTCTCGTGTGAACGGACCAGGGGTACGTGCGGTGGTATGGGTGCAAGGATGCACTATCCGGTGCTCGGGTTGCTATAATTCCGATACTCACCCTCATACAAGCAGGTTGCTCGTGCCCGCTGAACAACTTGGGAAAAGATTGGCATCCCTGCAAGGCATAGATGGAGTTACGATCTCTGGTGGAGAGCCCTTTGAACAGGCCGAAGCTTGTGCAGTTTTGGCCGAGACAATCCAAAAACATGGACTGAACTTATTTGTATTCACAGGATATACATACAGCTACCTTCACCACACGTCCGTTCCAGAGGTACGACGGTTCCTTAAAGCTATAGATGTTCTGATAGCAGGTCCTTATATCGCGAAAAAAAAGACAGAGGGAAAGATGTGGATAGCTAGCGCAAATCAAAAGATTTACTTTATTACAAAAAAATATACTCCTCGCATTCTTGAAGAATACAACGAAAAACCGAACATTGAGATTGTCACAGATGGTATAAGGTTTTCATGGAACGGATTTCCTGCGAATAGTGACTTACAGTGGCTTTTCACGCTGTCAAGAGAGCAAGAAGACTCTGTCTGATTGCGTGTGTTAGTTGAATTTTTAGGATCTACAAAGAAGTTATGATAGAAAATTCTTATATAAAATGAGGTGGCGGCGTCGGCTGGTTCTTTTAATTCTTGGTCTCCAATTCAGAAAACATCTCGTAGAATGCTAAACTAGCGTAAAGAAATGTATTAAATGATAATTGAGCTTCATCCATACACTTGCCTTTGTAGTTCTTCATTATATCTAAATGCTCATCTAACCAGGCCCTATATTTCTTCAATCTGGTTTCCAAATCTAGATAATTGTCGTAAATTTGATTTTCTTCCATTTTATCACCGTTAACAGTTGTATTACTACTATTTAAATGTTTTTAACGGTCGAAAATCCTACTTTTTGTGTTGAGAAAACGAAAGTCGTTATTAATCTACAATATAAATTATATGTACAAAATATTGAGTCATAAAATTCTATGACGAAGTTTTTCTGCGAATTCTCTCAGAAATCATTCCACATTCTCTCCACCTTTTCCAACGAAAGCCTTTTCCCCTTGGAGCATCTTTCACGTATGGTTGCGCATGGATGGTCAACAAAGACGATATATGGATATAAGAAAATATTAAACGCAAGTGTTTATTTGGCAAAATGGTAAAGTAACAATCAGAAGTTATCTAAAAAAAACTGGAAAAATATTTGGGAAATAATAGAATGTTACTCGGCGACAGATCTGTTTTTACAAAAGGTTTAGCATCAATTAGTCATCGATTTTAATTCAAGAGGGAGTTTATAATGAAAACCCGCAAAAGAACAAAATGGGGAATAGGCATCACAATTAGCTTTGCTGTTGCTGTTCTTACACTTGGTTTTGCTTCTGGAGATCGTTCTTGGAAAACCATTGTTGGAAACCAAACTGATTTCATGATTGGCATAAAGAACATGGGGATTGGTGATGGTTTGGCCGCCGTGGCTGAGCAACAAGGAGCGGCTTTGCATGGCGTGAATTATTCATCAGATGGGAAGGCTTTATTGTGTGAGGGACTTTCTTTTTTTGATGGTGAGGTTGTTGCGAACGATAAGGTTGGAATTGGCACGGAAAATCCTGAATTCCCATTAGATGTAGTAGGTATGCTGAAAGCCGATAGCATCAAATTGCCAACAGGGAGTTCTGATGGCTATGTGCTGACTTCGGACACAACGGGTGTTGGTTCATGGCAGCAGAAAACCGATGAACTGGTAAAGGCTACAAGTAGCGATCCAAATCCTGGTTACCTGGAGGAAAAAGTTGATAATGTGACAATTGAGGTCAGTAACGACAAGATACAAGTCAAAGACATAGCATCTAAGCTGAGGACGTATGATAGTGGATGGTTTTCTATTGTTGGAAATACGTCTTATATAATAGATCACAATTTAGGAACTACAAGAGTGTTGGTACAAATATATGGTGCTACAGATGAAAATGGAACGAATATGGGAGAAATATCAGGCTCGTCAAATGATGCAGGGACGTTGGCGTCCCAAATTACAACCAGTCAATGTGTGATTAGGACGATGAACAATATAGGATATATCTGGAATGGTTCTAGCTGGACTCATTTCTTCTCTCATACAAGAATAGTCATTATGGCTTTGGAATAAAAGATCGTCCGCAGATATTTCTGAAACTTAACAATAAAAGATAACTTATCCGCATGTCCCCACATCCGCGTTGTGCCTGTCGACGGGTTCCACGGGAGAGGTTATCTCGGCAGAGTGAAAGGTGAGGGGGCGCAAGATAGTCTCGCTTTTTTTTGTTCATTCACAACGGTTACTTTCGAAGAACGTAGAAATGAAAATAATTTTCTAGTCAACCTCGCTAATTGCATTTCTGTCAGAAAGCCTTTGGCTTGCTCTCAGCCCTAGTCTTCACTAAGAATCCTCTTTTCGCAACAGGAACGACCTTTACCCTCTGTCCACGCTTGAGGTTAAGATGTTCTGTGAGTTCGTGAGGTATAGAGACGACCATGCTTCCTCCGGAAATGGTTATCTTCCTGTCAAAGGCAAACTCCCGTTCTACAAGCTCTTTGGTCCTTTCCTCCATTCTCTCAGCATCCTTTTCAGTGAAGAAGATTTCTCTGAACTTTTCGCACTGATAGGCGTCAACTCTGTGGAGTGGGTAGCCTTCAGCATACTCATATACTGATAGGGGTGCCCGCTTCATTGCTGAGCCGCAATTTCCGCAGCGAATCTTATTTTCTTTCATACACAATTCTTTACAGAAACTAAGAAGTCATAGGTTTGGCTGTCTGTATCACTTGTTTAACATCTCCTGAAAAGACACAACTTGCTTTTGAAATTTCAATTCCTGATATCTTGAAGTCTTTTCCGATGTCGATAATTATACCATTAGGTAATTCGATGCTCTTCCAGTAGTCTTTTCTCAATTGAATGTTTAAAATGTCTTCTTCTCTATCATACCATGTGTCCATACTATCACCATTTAATCCAGCCAATACGCTGTTATTATTTTAACTTAGTTTCTATTTAAATATTTATAGACGATTTTTAGTACTCTTCCTGATGGTGGAATTCTGCATATTGCATTGAATGTATTTTTCCGATGTCTATCCACTAAGATGTTTGAATTGACTATGGCATATTCGATAAATGTCCGGTAGGCAAAATTGAATGCTACATTCTTGATATATATGAATCTTCTCTATATCGAGATGGTTCTTTCCTCTTTCAGGGATTGACTCGTTTTTTTGATGTGGGATAGATGTTTCCTGCAAGTAGATTACTCATTTTTGAAAGATAAAACACTTTTTAGACATGAAAACATATTATTATCATGAGGAGAAAAGACATCAGAAAATGGCTGAAGCAATATACTGAAGATTGTATATACTATTCAAAACACGTCAAAGACGATAAGTTTGAGGCTGGTAAAGTCAGTGAAGTCGATGTTAGAAAAAACCTATTGAATCCAATAAATCTCCTTAGGTATGAGGAGCAAGAATCTTTAAATTCCAATGAATTTAAATATAAATTACATTTCAGACTTTCGAGCTCAAAGGATTTGGGAATAATAGTGCTAATCAACAAGAAAATAAAAGTGATAACCGCCTATGAAATAGAAAGAAAGTGGCAGGAGAAGATAATGGTGATAAAATGGACCGGGAAATAGTCGTAAAATATGATAATGAATTTGATACCCTTTATTTAGTTAGGCCAGGACTGAAGCCAAAGGGTTCGATTGAAATAGGTGATTTTATAGTCGAGTTCAGTCCAGAGCTTCAGAAAGCAATCGCAATAGAGATAACGAATGCTTCGAGAGTATTGAGCAGTCTTTCTGATAGTAAAATAACAAAAGGAATGTTGACTAACATAATAAGAGGCACTTTCAGAACTATCCAGACCACAAACGCTGTTTACATCTCTTACGGCATTATTTGCAGATATAAGAATGTAGAAACAGAATTAGACAACAGCATAACAGTTCCAATTAAGGTTGCCGTATGATTCGCTTCTTTCGAATTTTGGCAGCTTCTTCAGCCAATATCAATTTTTACTATAACTTCATCTAAGAGTTATAATCTTATAAAAAAATCTCGTGTGCCGAATAAGGAACTGGTATAAGTTTTCAGTGGAAGTATACAGAGAGCCATCAAAAAATAGTTTGATTTTCTTTTCTGATTCAGCCCACTCTGAAGTGGCGGCTATTTTTTTTGGCAAAAATTTATCTCAGCAGCCAGTTTGATTGTTATTTCAAGAAATTGCGTGTAGTTATAAATTTTTTGGTGTTTGTGCTAAACTTTTCTTGTTCGGTGTTATTTTCAGTAGTCAACCTGCCAAGAGTATTTCTCATTTAAATAGTTAATGAATGTTTTTTAGAATGTGTTACTATTGTCGATGAAAAAGTGGTGGAATACTCTATTGATGGTTAAATATCAGTAGAGAGTGTTTTTTGTTACTGGCGGTAGCCCCTGTGTTAAGCGGGAGTTTTATGAATAGTTCTATGCATACGCTTGTCTTATGCAGATAAGGGCAATAACGCTGTAATTCTTCCGAGGTGCGATCGGAGAGTGCTGCGTATTTATACGAAAGCAGCCTCCACGCAATTCGGGAGTCGTTTTTATACACTTTAAAATGTAATTAGCATGAGTATCGTGTGAATCACAAGTATTTGTAGATTTTTAAATTTGTTGTTCTTATTAATCTAACAGCTAGTTTAGAATTCTCTACTCAATCAAAATAATTTCAGTAGTAGGAAGGAATGTCGGAATTGATCAGTGGGCGATTTTTTAGTGTAGGCTAATGTATGTTTTTCAGGTTTGCAGACCTTCTTGTAAAGGAATGGTGAAACTACTCCGAATAAAGAAAGCTCCCCTGACTGACTAGAACCAGGGGCTTCAATGAATGTTGTTTTACTCCTTGTCTTCTGCATTCTCTTTGACTTCCAAACTCAAATACTCGAAAGCTTTTCCGGCGACCAATGCAACCTTTGGCAGGTCTTGGGCATAGAAGCTGTTTGTTTTCTTGTATTCATCGCCTTGCTTGAATGTTCTGTCGATTTGGACAGAATGGTTTTTGAACTTTTTTCCGTCTTTTTCTAACTCATTCTCCCAAATCGCTGCACGTACAGCGCCTGCTTTGAATGTTTGGATTGGTAGTTTCTTTTCATTTCCTTTCATTTTAATCACCTCCTTAATATAGAACCGCTAAACAAGGAATGCGGCCTATGAATCAACATGTTCGGCATATTCGACGGCCATGTCTGTCAACATTTTCAGGGCATCGAATAATATCTCCCTATCTTCATCATCCACGTCAGCATTGCGGATGAGCTTGTCCAGGATGATTTCAGCTTCTTCGGTATTCATGCTTTCACCTCCTTGTTTGAGTAAAGCCGCAAAAACAAAGGCGGCTTTTAAAAGGACTTAATCTTTTAGCTGCGGGTCAGGGGTGTTGCTTTTGTGTGAGTGGATTTTCTCATCAAGCGCTTCTTGGAGCGCAATAAATGCCTTCACTGAGCACTGATGGAAAAGCGCAAGCGCAACTTCATTAATCTCCTTCTTCAATTGTGGATTGACTGCTATCGTGGCTTTTCCTTCGGGCTTGCTGAGGTTCTTTAGCTTCAACACTTCGTCAAGGCAGTGCTGGTAGATTTGGCCGTTTAGTTTGATGTTGTCCTTCAATGTTTCCAGGACTTCATCCTGAGTGAGTTCGCACCATTGCACGTCCACACTGTTGCCGTTTCTGATTCTTCTTCCGTATCTCATGTTATCACCTCCCTTTACTGGAACGAAAACCAGCCTCTTCATCGCTAGCAACCGACGCCCCTCTGAGGTGGCTCCCTATTTGTGGATAACCCTTGAGCGGCCGTAGCTCGCCAACTGCTGGGTAGATGGGAAGGCCGCGACGACTTGGGAACGGGCCGAGTAAGCCCTCAGGCTACCGTGGCACGCTCTCTTCCTGGGGATCGGGCCGAGGACGCGGTAGCTCCCATGGCCCGCCTCCATGCAGGAGGTCGCCAGAGCACGGCAGTGCGAAAAGGAGAAAGTGTCCTTCTGCGCAAGGGCTCTTCTGCTTTTCTTGGCGACTCCTGGTTATTATGGAACAAATAATATTGGCTATAAGTAAAAGAGGTTGCCGTTCCCGCAGGGCAAAAGGAGAAAGAATCCCCTCATGCGAATGCAGGAGGGGTCTTCCACTTTTGAGGCACCCGATGATATTAGTATGATTGAATATATTGAACAGGGTTTGGGCCGAGGATGTCCTTGGACTTCCGTAGGCCCAACAAGGAGGTCGCAGGGCCCGATGGGCGAGAAACAGAAAATGATCAGTTCTTTGCCCTGAGAAAACATCGTCACTGCTTCCTCTTTGGTGAGGATCGCCTTCAGCTTCTCTTTGTGATTGGTTGTCGCCATGAACCAATCAATATCAAAGTATATACTTTTTGTCTAGTATATAAATTATTTTTTATATATCATAACGGGCTTAATTAAAAAACCTTATGACTTCCACTTCACTTGGCTAAAATATTACATTTGATTTAGGTGAATGTCGAAAAAGCATATGGGAGTTTGGAAAGTTACTGGTATTAATAATTCAGTAGTGTTTTACTACAGCGGTTAATCGGTAGAATTGATGGGGTTGGTGATGTCTTCAAAAATAGAAAACGGCAAAATAATTCCGGATGCTGATTTGCAGGGAAGAATTTCAATTGAAAAAATCGAATGGAACAATGGTTTCAGCGTCGGTGTGGATTTTATAGATCGGCAACACCAACGACTTTTTGATATGTTAAATGAAATGATTGAAGAGCGGGAAAATACTCAAGTGGATTCAGAGTTAGTTTCTGAAACTTTGTCGAGAATGGTTGCTTATGCACGAGAGCACTTCAAAGATGAAGAGCAATATATGAAAAGCATTGACTATCCTGAATATAATCTGCATTTTCAGCAACATAGTGATTTTAGAAAAAAGTCGGTTGAATTTTGCATGAATGCATGGAGGCATAAAAAATCCATTCCTACAGATATTATGTTATATCTAAAAGAATGGCTGCTTCATCATATTCTTATATCAGATTTGAAGTATAGTTATTTTGCGAGAGATAATGGTCTTCAGTAGTAGTTTGTGGTGCTGTAAATTTTGAGCAACTCGAAAATTTTTTTTGTAATTATTCCCACGTAAATTCATTCATCAAAGCTGGTATCACTCATCTTTTGATGATCGAGTGTGAATGGAAAGCCTTTGAAGCATGCAGCAGTGTGCAGTAAAATGATGATTTCTTCAACGTTCTCTATAGCTTTTTTGGTATTCTCCAGTGAACAGTAATCCAGCCAGTCATATTTATTTGTGTTTTGTTTTGCAGACTTCCAGGTGGATACTCGATAATGATAAGAAAATAATTCCTTCATTATTTTCCAGGGGTATTTTTTATAACAGATAACAACATTAAGGTTTTCTGCAAGGATGTCGAGTTTATTTTCGGGGGAGAGTGTTTTAAGTTTATCCCAGTACTCAATGATATTCTCGCCAACGTAGTTGAAGTAAGATTCAAGTGCAAACGCGGCATAAACGAAGCTTGTTCCAAATTGATAAGTTGACCTGTCTGGCGACTTTTTTGCTTTTTTGAAAAAGCAGTGAGATGTATTAAAAAAATGAACATATGGATTGACAGGAATGTTCTTTTTGGCAGTCGTATTATTCTTTATGTCCATTCTTCCACTCCTCTGACTGGAAATCAATAGTATCAATCAAAATAGAATGGTGTGCTATCAAAGAAGAATTATTCAAGTTGGTTCATGTGTGCCAAATCAATAATACGCGATGCTATCAGAATAAGATGATTCCGTCCACTTTATTTTGAACAGTTACCCCCAAGCCCAAGCCCCTCAGGAGGGCGTAAGACTCAGAAATGTTGGAATAAACTGGGTAGAGGAGTAGCAAGAAGTGACAGAACTGATTGATGCAAAAGAGCGGGTACATTCAATGTAGAAGACATAAATATATAAAAATATATTGATTGAAAGAGCTGTGGTTGTATGTTAGGTAAGAGTACTCTACGTAGGTATCGGGCAGAGTGATATTAAGAGACTCTATTGATGGCATCGTGATTGTCTATGTGTTTGCTGGCACTTCTCATTGATATCGGCAAGCTTCCTCAAGGGATAGCAATATTACGGTCACGCCGACTGCAATAATACCCGCCATGTGAAGAATATTCAATAAGTGGAACCTCAGAAGAATTTGCGAGTGCTTGGTTGGCTTTCCAATAGAGAACGGCGTATTCACAGAATGCAAAAGTAGTCGTTATCAGGCGAATCGTGGGATTAAGCACCGTTCTGTAGACACTTACAAATAGGGAAGGGAATGATTGTGTGTCTACCCTAGTTGAAGCTCTCCTTCAAACCCTGCTGAAGGTTCCATTTTATAAAGGTATCTTGATGCATGCGTAAAATCTAATATAAAAATCTCCAGCAGAACTTTATAGGTTCAGAGTTTATAGTAACAACCTAATTCCCTACAAGCGACCTGCTTTTCCCGTAGAAAATACGGATAAGGAGAGTGACAAAGGAAGCCTTACGGTTGTTTTTCTTCGCCATGCAGTGTTGTAGAGCCTATCAATCTAAGGTTGTTGATATTGGGAACCACATAAACTAACGAAATCCACGAGTTCTGCTGAAGATTCATTTCTAATAGATTTCTTTAATTTCAGCCTCATATAATACTTAAAAAACGTTGCGATACCACTCTTATTTTAAATATTTTAGATTTTTTTGAAAAACTACTTAAATCTTAAATCGCTTTTCTTTCACAACTTATACTAATGAAATCAACTGATTGTTTCCGAATTACTTATAGAGGAAAAGAATCTTGGATTAATTGCAGAGCTACATCATTATTAAATGGAGAAATCAAAGAAAAATACTTGTGCGCCATATTGAAGTGTTGGTATAAGAACTCGGTGAGGGGCAACAGATACTCATCGTTTTTCGGAAGAAAAGTTTAATACACTTTTCGAAATCAGCCCTTGCTTCGGCAGGGGTTGATTTTTTGGTAGCATAAAAATTCAACATCCTCCTGCGACATATTATTTCAAAATTCTAATATCAAATAGAGACTGCTTCAAATGGTTTAAGTCTTTTTTGGGATTTTGAATTCATTTTTTCTTTCTCAACTGGCATCTCGGCTGGCTATCTTCTTTGCGAGCGGCTGCTATCATTTGCACGAAATATTAGAAAACTACAACAGTTAATGTTCTAATGCCGATAGGAAGACAAGAGAAACAATACCCAGGATTGGTATCCGAAAAGGATGGCGTGTTTACAATTTTGGCGATGGCCCCTGCAAAAGCGGGGGCTTTTTTTTTGAAGTAATTTCTCACTACGTGTCTTGATTCCGCCGCACAAATCCAAATTTTCCCACATATAAGCAATTATTTCCCTTGTTTGGTCGGAAATATTGCCAAAGAAAGTTGTAACGTCCCAATACCTTAAAATATCTTCAGAGATGACTTTTACGAGAGAGTTAAGCCTGCAAAGAATGCTGGAAGATATCCTCACTTCAACGATGATTAATCATTTTAATAATTCATTTGGTCACGCTTCGGGCTTGAGGCTTGTGTCAGTCTATGGTAATATGGCCGATCGTGTTGGCGCAACGATAGAGATGGCCCTCGCTAATGTTGGTGGGGGTCGTCTCTTTTCAAAAAAGAATAAATATAGAAAAACTCCTATCGTATCAAACCTCCTATCTTATCAAACTAATAAAAAAATTCTTACCGCCGTTCTGTAATGAGGTGTCTCAATGGAGTGCTATATGTGCATTACAGGCTCCAGAAGTCTTTCGCTCCAAATGATCCATCCTTCGACAGACTGAAAACACATATCAAATGCCGATAGGAATTCAGTAGAAAGAGGCATCGATGATCAAGCACCAATAAAGACAGCGTTTGTTGTATTTATGGCTGTAGCACCTGTGTATGTGGGTAGGTTTTTTTTAATAGTTCTTAACACACAACCATCTTATTCCGATAGAAGCAATCAGCGCTGCACTTTTCGGTCGTGGTGCGATAAGAGAGTGCAACGCATCATTCGACAGCAGCCTCCGTGCAAAGCGGGAGCTGATTTCTATCAGAGCAGCGCCTGCGGCAGAGAGGGAATCGCAGAGCATGATCCTATCGCAAATGTTGATTTCATCGCACTAACCCCGAATCTACTGCATATCAACAATTGTTAATGTCAAGAAGTGCTGCAAATAAAAACGTTACAACGTTTTAAAATTGCAGAATCGGCTCCAAAGGCATTTTTACGAGACAGTCCGACTTGAATGACTGATCTCGTTACCTGGCGAAATCGACTAAAGTGTTAAAGTTTTTAAGTAATTCTACCGACGAAATGAGACAGTCAAGCTGTGACGGCGCGTTTTTGGCGTTGGGTAGCTCTTATAAAACAATCGAGAGATCGAGGTACTGGATGATTGCCTCCAAACAAATTTTATCAACCCACCACCACGTATTTGCATTATTTTTAGCCTTATTTTTTACCCTTTCTTTCCTTCAGGCAGCTGACGAAGACAAAGCCGTATCCTCATTGGAGGACAAACTTTCCGAGGAGCCCGAAGAATTAGAAGACACGACAATACAAAAGAGCAGCACATTTGTTGGGAACGGAGAAGCTCCAGAAGCTGACTTTAATTTTAAAGAGGTAGAAAACAAAGAAAAGAGAATCCCTGAAGATCTCACGCTGATGAGTCTAGAGGACCTTTTGAGTATCCAGGTTACGTCCGTGTCTAAAAAGGCGGAAAGCCTCTCCGAAACTGCCGCCGCCGTCTACGTAATAACTCAGGAAGAAATAAGGCGCTCGGGTGCGACGACTATCCCAGATTTGTTGCGGTCGGTTCCGGGTGTCAATGTAGCGAGGATCGACTCCAATACCTGGGCTATCAGTGTGCGTGGCTTTAACGGTCAATTTGCTAACAAGCTCCTTGTACTAATCGATGGTAGGAGTGTTTATTCACCTTTATTTTCAGGATTGTTCTGGGCTGAACATGACCTCATGCTCGAGGATATCGAACGTATCGAAATAATTCGGGGTCCCGGCGCCTCGGTGTGGGGTGCTAACGCTGTCAACGGCGTAATCAATATAATCACTCAGACCACGCTTGACACACAGGAGGGAGTTTTCAAGGGATTGATAGGCAACGAGGAGAAGGGATCTGTCGGTGTTCGCTACGGCGGTCAGCTTGAGCAGAATGCATGGTATCGGGTTTATGCTAAATGCAAGAAGCTGGATGATTCAGTTTATCAGAATAACGGTAAGGCTGAAGATGCTTGGGATATGAAGCAGACTGGTTTCCGTATCGATTGGGATATCACTGATCGAGATTCTCTAACGTTGCAGGGAGATCTTTTTCAAGAGGCAGACTCCAACGTTTATGCTGCAAGAGCTTACGTTCCTCCTTATAGCACCATGAGGCAGGACAATTCGAAAACGACGGGCAGCAACGTGTCAGCACAGTGGAAGCGTCGTTTCTCCAATACATCAATTATCAATCTGCAGCTCTACTACGACCGTGTGGATAGTGATTTCTATCTAATCGGCCAGACACATGATACAGTTAACTTCGATTTTCATCACCAGTTGACCTTGAGTGACAGTCAGGAAATCGTTTGGGGGTTTGGCTATCGCATTATCTGGCAGGATTTAAAAAACAGTGATATAATTATGCAACATCCCGAGAGCCGACAAGATAACCTTGTCAGTGGTTTTTTTCAAGACGAAATCACTATTTTAAAAAACTTCTTGCGCTTGACAGTGGGATCAAAATTCGAGAACAATGACTACACAGGCTCCGAGATTCAGCCCACTGTTAGAATGCTATGGACCCCTCATAAAAAACATACTGCCTGGGTTTCGGCGTCAAGAGCTGCCAGGACTCCTTCGACCGTGGAAGTAGGTGGTCAGATAAAAACCGCGAAAGTTCTAGGTTTTGCACCCGATCCTTTCAATCCTTTTGCGACTTTACCCGTGGTGATGACCGCCTACGGCAGTGACGAATTCGATTCAGAAAATTTGATGGCTTTTGAAATTGGATACCGATTTCACCCAATCGAACAGCTTTCACTCGATTTGACTACTTTTTACAATATCTATGACGAACTCAGAACATTTGAACCTGAAGCTATAATCTATACTCCGACTCCAGTACCACACTATGAGATTCCTTTATCCACCGATAACAAGATGGATGGTAAATCGTATGGTGCAGAATTAACTGCTGACTGGTGGTTGGAAGACTGGTGCCGTTTTCGGACGGCATATTCCTTTCTCCAAATCAATCTAAGCCTCGATGAAGACAGCATTGACAGTATCTCTGAGGAGTCTGAAGATTGGAGCCCTCATCATCAGTTTTCACTTCGATCATACTTCGATCTCAATGAAAACCTCGAGTTCGATTCAGGCTTTAGATATGTTGATCGCCTCTCTGGTCCTAATATAAGTAGTTACATGGGCTTTGATTGCCGTTTGGGATGGAGGCCAGTGGCTGATCTGGAGTTTTCACTTGTTGCACAGAATCTCTTTCGTAGCGAACATGCAGAGTTTGTTCCAGACTTCAGCAGTGGTCCGACATCAGAAACCGAGCGCAGTGTGTACATTCAGGTTTTGTGGAACTTCTAACATGCCGACTACAATGGAGATAGCGATAAAGAAGATATAGAATTTACATTGGTGTAATAGGCACTGAGTGACGAAGTTAATAATTTTTAAAGGAAGTATGTAGCAAAGGAAGTATGTAGCAACTAAACATAGTAGGCAACCAGAATGTGTCGCCAAGGGCACTCGAATGGGTCTGGAGGATGGATTTAGTGAAGAGGAGACCGAGCGTCTCATTATTATTGCTTACGTTCTGTCTTGCTGTAGGAATGGCTTGGCCGAGCTATGGAGAGATTAAATCGTCGCAGCAAACGCCCTCCGAGTACGAGATGAAAGCGATTTACCTTTTTAACTTTCTAAGGTTTGCAAGTTGGCCGGAGACAATTTTTGACAAACCCCAAAGTCCGCTAGTCATCGGTATATATGGAAAGGATCCGTTTGGGTCATTGCTGGACAATATCATTTGTAAAAAAAACATACGTAAGCATCCAGTCGAAATAAAACGCATGAAATACCTGAAAGATATTAAATCATGCCATCTCCTTTTCATCAGCTCTTCAGAAAGAAAGCGTCTTTCGTTAATCCTAAAAAAAGTTGAGAAGTCCTGCATCCTTACAGTAAGCGATATCGAAAATTTCCGCGAACAAGGAGGGATGATAGGTTTTATCGTAAAGAAAGACAAGTTGCGATTTGAAATCAATTACGATGCTGTTAATAAGAGCGAAATCAAGCTTAGTTCAAAACTCCTTTCGTTAGCCGAGAATAAAAAGAAAATAAAAAACGGAAAGAAATTTTGACGATGCATGGAAAACAACGTAAGTCCATCAAAACAAAATTGACCGGAATCATAATGTTGACGAGCGTGATTACCATTCTGGTAGTCTGTAGCGCCTTTCTGGCCTACGAGGTCGGAACGTTTCGCGCGACGTTGTCAGACGACATGTCGATTCTGGCCGAGGTCATCGGGAACAACAGCACGGCGACATTGATTTTCGACAACCGCGATGATGCCTCCCTGATCCTCTCGTCATTGAAAGCAGAGAAACACATAGTCGCCGCATTAATATTCCGGCCCGATGGCGAGGTTTTCGCTGAGTATCATCGCTCCTCGATTGAGAAAGAGAACATACGGCCGCTCTTCCAGGACAAATCGATTAAGTTCGACAACGGTTATCTGTATATCTACCAGCCGATCCTGATTGAAGACGAAGTCCTCGGGACGATTTACCTAAAATCGGACTTGGAGGAACTTCACGCACGCTTCCAGCGCTATCTCGTCATCGTCATAGTCGTCCTCCTGGCATCTTTATTTCTGGCATTCTTCCTCTCTTCCAAGCTGCAGCGGGTAATCTCGGAACCGATTCTGCACCTTGCCCAGATAGCGAAGCAGGTCTCGGACAAGAAGAACTACTCCATCAGGGCGACCAACCCAAGAGGCGACAAGGTTCCGGTTGAGGTGGGCACTTTGTTCAATGGATTCAACGAGATGATCATTCAGATTCAGACCAGGGATGTGGCTTTGCAGAAGGCTCACGACGAGCTGGAAGAGCGAGTCAAGGAGCGTACCAAGGAGCTGGAGCGCGAGATTCAAGTCCGCAAACAGACTGAGGAAGACCTTCTTATGGCTCGCGATAAGGCCATTGAGGCATCGCGCATCAAATCCGAGTTCTTGGCCAACATGAGCCACGAAATCCGCACTCCGATGAACGGAGTAATCGGAATGACCGAGCTTACTCTGGAAACCGAGCTTAACGAGGAGCAGCGGGAGTTCCTCAACATGGTCAAGGCTTCGGCCGATTCACTGCTCGACGTGATCAACGAAATCCTTGACTTCTCGAAGATCGAAGCTGGGAAGCTTGAGCTGATGTCAATCAACTTCAACCTGCGCGACAGTTTCGGCGATATGTTGAGCTCGCTCAGCGTCCGCGCCTTCAAGAAGAAGCTGGAGTTGGCCTACCACATTCTCCCAGACGTGCCAGACGCTCTTATCGGTGATCCAGGACGCTTGAGGCAGATCTTGATTAACCTGGTGGGAAATGCCATCAAGTTCACAGATTCCGGCGAGATAGTGGTTCGCGTGCGGCGCGAAGCGGTGAACGACACCGAAGCCGTTCTGCACTTCGCGGTGACCGACACCGGACCGGGAATCCCTCAGGAGAAGATTAACGTTATATTCGAGGCCTTCACCCAGGCCGATGGCTCTTCCTCGCGCAGGCACGGAGGCACAGGGCTCGGTCTGACCATCTCTTCCCAACTTGTGCAGCTCATGGGAGGTCGAGCCTGGGTTGAAAGCGATCCAGGCCACGGCAGCACATTCCACTTCACGGCGCGCTTCGGTCTTCAGAAGGGGCCAGCGGCCGAACTGATCTCTGCGGGACCGGAAAGTCTTCATGGCGTCTCTGTGCTCGTTGTGGACGACAATGACACCAACCGTCGGATTTTGGATGAAACGCTGATTAATTGGAAGATGAATGTTGTCTCTGTTGACTGCGGGCAGGATTCCCTCAACGCTCTGGAGCGGGCTCACGACGCCAGGAATCCCATCGAAATCGTGGTTCTCGACGTCCACATGCCTGAGATGGATGGTTTCGACGTCGCCAAGGCGATCAGGGGGAACAGCGAGCTTTCTGAGACCAAGATCATCATGCTCACGTCTGGCGGACAGCTTGGAGACGCGGCTCAGTGCCGTGAGATCGGTGTCAACGCCTTTCTGACCAAACCGGTCAAACAATCCGACCTTCTAAACGCTATCATGATAGCCCTCGGATCGACGCAGCCGAAAATCAAGGAGCTCCAGCAGGTCGCCCGTCACTCGTTGCGCGAGAACCGTAAAAGTCTGCAGATCCTGCTGACAGAGGACAACGTCGTCAATCAGAAGCTGGCGATCAGTATTCTTAAAAAGAAAGGCCATGAGGTCACGGTGGCCAACAATGGCCTGGAAGCCATCCAGCTCATGAGCACCCGGAGTTTCGACTTGTTGCTCATGGATGTCCAGATGCCCGAGATGGACGGTTTCGAAGCCACGGCAATCATCCGCGAGAGAGAGAAGAGCAGAGGTGGTCACGTTCCGATTGTTGCTATGACAGCGCATGCCATGAAGGGCGACCGGGAGTTGTGTCTCGATGCTGGGATGGACGACTATGTATCAAAACCAATCAAATCTAAGCGCCTTTTCGAAGCTATTGAAAAGCAGATCGATCTGCATTTAGGCGCTAAAACGACAGTCAGAGATTATTAAATTCTGAACAAGCAGGAAAAGAAATAATAACACGGACACATCGCAATAAAATTGAGCAAAATACGTTCATATAGTCGATGAAAAATTTATCCAATGGTGCAAACCTTGATTTCGCGATACATTGATAATTGTCAATGTCAAAAAAGGTATAGATGGGGGGTGGCTGAAGGGGACAAAATGCAATCGCACATATGAAGTTCTTCACACCGGACTCGAGCTGGAGAATTGGTTTTCCTGGGGCAGGATGGGTGAATTGGGATAGGGGGGATTTTCGATTGGTTCTGACTGTTGTGTTCAGCAAACACTGACGGATCACTACGACTGGTGGGGTAGTGTGTGGTTCTCTAATTTCTTTTTATCTCATCATAGAAAATCCTGTCCTTTGGGTGGAGTTGTTTACTATTTCCACAGCACCTCCTATTGAGAACTGTTATTTTTAAATAGACTGTTGCTAAAGTTGTTATTCGATTTAGGCTGTTAGCCTAATAATCCAAACAAAATATAGTCAAGCAACCCTGAATACCGAGGGTTTGTAGCTAATTTTTTGAAAATTATTCCAATACTTTCGGTTCGAGTGCCGAATAAGGTGATCAGCGCTGCACTTCTCGGTCGTGGTGCGATATGAGAGTGCAACGCATTTTATCGAGAGCAGCCCCCGTGCAATGCGGGGGTTGCTTTTTTAAATAGAGTGAAAAACCTGCGTAAAATCAAGAATCATCAGTGGGGGGAAGAAACTTGTTTATTATCTATTGTCTCACTCTCATCTAAGCTTCACTCCACACAACCTCTGCTCCTTTGTACAGGGTTCGGGTCATGGATGCCCTCAGGCTCCCGCAGGCCCAACAAGGAGGCCGCTGTGCTGCCGCGAGCGGCGAAAGAGAGAAAGTGGACTCCTGTCAAGCCGCAGTCTGATGCAGGAGGACTCATCTCTGTTTCAAGCGGCCGATGTGCGATGAACAGGGTTTGGGTCATGGCCCACCCTTAGGCACCAGCCGGGTCACAAAGAAGAAGGCTGCCGTGCTGCAGCGTCGCTTCGCTCCGATCGGTGATCGGCTTCCTTTCTCCGTAACAGGCGATCGAATTCACCGGATTAAGCTCCAAAGGCGATAGATCTACATTTATAGATTATAAATTTATGACTATTTATGAACATATTTACTTTTGTCGTAGAATATCAGTTAAATACTTTTCGTCAGTGTTGCAGAAATAAACGCCTTCGCCTTATTAATTTCAATTTCTACTGTCCCCCTAGAAACCTTTAGATTAGTTGCTGTTTCTTTGACACTGAATCCTAAAATATATACTTGCTTTACAATATTGTACATGCGTTTATTGCATTTTTTTAATCTCAGCATCTCACTTTTAATAATCTCCAACTTTTCGCACACGATTAAACATAATCTATCGTTAGGAATGTCCTTTACTATCTCAATTGAAATTTGAGAAAAACCATTATTTCTTTTTATAGTTTTTCTTTTTCTCGCTTCATCTATAAGTGTTCTACTCATAGCACGGCCTGCTATATAATATAAATGTTTTATGTTTCGAATATTTACTTTTCCCTTGGCAAGTCGAATATATGATTCATGAACTAGTTCTGTTGTTGTTAGTGAGTGGGGATTTGTTTCTTTCATCAATAATGATCGTGCAATTGTTTTTAGTTTTGTATAATAAATTACAAACATCTGATCTAATGTAAATTTGTTTTTGATAATAGAATTTTGTGTAATTATAGAACATCTCATGTTTATCCCCCATACTCTACAGTATTCTTCCTTCTTCATTGATTTTATATCTTAAAGTAAAACTGTAATAAATTTACGTTCCATTTAGTAGATTCGTGAAAACAGACCTCCTCCAGGTGTGGTTAAAGCATGAAGCCCTGTCTAAATTTACTATTATTACTATTAATTTCTTAATTCCTTAAAAACCACGTTTAGCCACTCTCCAGGGGGTAGCGATTCCAAAGCCAAGTCCTTTGGGTGTGGATTATTCAAAGTTCATGCTATATTCTATTTTATAAAAAGGCGCTTGAAAATTACACTATACCAATACTAAGGTAATTGCATGCTCCAAATAATCCTCAAAGATTTTTGTATTTAACTATTATTAATTGTATTAACAACGGCGAATAATTAGAGTTTTTATTTAGTCTTCATTACCAATTTCAGAATGGCACCAATAGTGTTATACATAACAATCGTTCGTGTTGCTACAAGACTATTTCTACAACAGGTTCCAACCTCAGGGTCAGCTCTTATCAGAAAACGCCTGGCGATTTCGAAATAACGAACTCCACTTACGCCATCAGCTTCTGGTATATTTTTGCAGCAAAACAAGTATTCCTAATATTTGGTATAGAAATCCAATAATTTTTAATACTTTATACCAAAATATTGATTTTTAAAACAATCGATTACAGTGATAGATAAATATAGGCTATGCACCGTGCATTAGTCTACTATGACAATAGAACAAGTTACCGAAACCTATTTATTAGTTAAGTTTACAGAATAGACGTCCTTAACGGGATTTTCTTAGTAAATCTTCTCTTACCGATTGTTTAGTAGTTCTTCGTATAAAATTGTATCGGTTCCTCCGTATGTGTCGTTTTATATTTATACTAATCGATTTTTTTTCAATTACGTTTTATAACAATAAAGTATCCTCCGCAGGGATTAAGTAGAACGCGATAACTGATAAATTTACAAAAAACCATTAAATATTGTTAATTGATTAACTCGTGACTATCTACGTCTTTACTGAAGTCTCTACACTTCACGTTTATGAAGGAAGTGAGTTAATATTTTTGTAAAAATAATCACTTTTGCGGATTGTCCTTGTGCAGTTTTAATTTTTATTAACTATAAAGTAATGCAACACAAAATATCCACAATAGATTATCACGAATGTTGAGATAAATACCTTCATTTTAAATACGAGAAACCGTGCTTTCATATCACCATTTCTTTTTCTCCCTCTTTTTCTCCGATTATTTGACAACATCATTAAAGAGATTTTCTGTTTGTTCTGACCTCTACTATAAAGATTATAGAAAAGAGTTCCCTTTGTGCGATTTTTTTTACTTTTTTTCACTACTGTCGAAAATAAACGGCAAATCCACCATAGAGTTCAGTAAAGGCCTGCCAATCCGCTGAATCCTAGCTTCAAGTTTTATCTAGTGGTATTGGTAGGAGTTCGAACGGTTCGTCAAGGCAATCCCGCAAGTCATTGTAAGTAAAGAGACTCCAGCGTAAAAAGGCCACGAGATTGGACAAAGACCATTTGAACCGCGATATCAGCTGAAGGAACATAACCAACGAGCGTAGCGATGAGTGCTATCCAAATATGCGTGTAAAGGGTGTTTTCACTTGTTCCCACGAATGTTTTGACCTTTAGGTTTTGCTTTAATGCGAAGGATGCTGAACTATTCAATGCGAGTCACGAACAAGATCTCCTCCTCGTTCCAGTGTCCGAAAAGCCCATAGTCGTTGTAGCCGCGATTGCGAGGATGGAATTCCTTGCCACAGTTTTATCATGGCTCCGGGCTGTGCCGATTATGGCAAAGGTCGGAAGACAACAATCATGGTCGAGTAGAAGATGAAGTTTCACTCCCCACTTTGTCGATCGGAAATCCGACCAAGGAAAGAGTGACAAGTACAGCGAAATGGTTGAGCTGTCTAATGGCAGAAGCTTGTTCTTGAAGAGGAAATATTTCTTTCCCTGCTGCAGAGCTTCGTCCTTGCAAACAAGGCTTTTATGGACGAGGTCTGGAGGGAGCCAAGGGACGTTAGCTATTGTGGCGTAACACAATGTGGATTATTTTGGACACCTTCTCCAAGCCTTGGTGACGGATATTGTCCGGCGTCGAAGCGATCCCGCCGGAGCTTTCACTCAGGCTTTTCGGCCTGGCCATCTTGGCAAAAGAACATGTCCATAAACTGATCCCATGATGAAGACACAATAGAATGACTCTCTGCGCCGTGTTTCTCAACCAGCAGACGAAACTTCAAACAGTAAATAAGATTAAGGATTTGACTGAAGACGCGTGCTGTCCGTATCATGCTAAGTTCATCCTTGATCAGGGTTGTTGTTTCCAATTTCCTATTTACACAGCAAGATGACATATTGGACGAAGCGGCTTCGCCGCAGAGGAGCGTAGCAGTCGTCTGCTGGTGAAGTGACGGCATATCTTGTGGAGTCATCGGAGATAGAGATTTGATATCCTCCAACAATCTGGCTGTGGAGCCGGAGTTTGGTTTTTGGCTAACTTTTGGAGGATATTCTAATGACCGTGCTTCGAGAGAACGCATGATCGAGGACATGCAACTTGCCGGCCTGTCGCAAGGGACTCAAGATGCATACGTTAGAGCGGTTCGGCAACTGGCGTTACATTACAAACTTTCGCCGGACCGGATCACTGAACGTCAATTGCGCGAGTACCTCATGCACCTGCGCGAGGAGCGTGCCGTAGCTCTGGGCACGTTTCAGCAGCACTTCTTCGGCATAAAGTTCTTTTTCGTCAACACCCTGGGCTACGAGTGGCCGTTGCTGACGAAAAAAAAGTTCGCTTACCCAATCGCGAGCGACTTCCCGACGTTCGCGGCGACCAAGCCTGCTCCTGCCGATCCCAGGTCCGCTCGTCCAATAGACAATTCGCATCGGCTCCGCGACGCAAAAAACCATACCTATTGCAATCCATAAACCTGTCGTCGGCAACGCTATTTTGAACATGAAAGTATAACCATAAATCCGAATATTTAAATAACTTATGGTAACTTAACTAACTTAAATCAAGACCACCTGCAGAGCAGGTGATATGAGGAAAGCCCCTAAAAGGGGCCGGAAGAACAATTTGTCAGACTCGGTTGCTCAGTTCGTAGATACGCCATGGATTTAGATAGATATGGCGTAACCACGTTCCAACGATCTGTATGTTTGAAGAGTCGGGTCAAATTTTCTTTTTTCACTTTTGCCTCTTCGAGAGCCTTCAACAGATCGCACACATCTTTCCTGATGTATGCGGGGAACGGCAGAGCCTTTTCAATTCTCACCGCCTGAGGCGGTGGATTAATGATGATTTAGCTAAGGTACTTATGTTTATTTTCTTAATCATCTTCTTCTTTACATAAATATGACTTTCTGTTAAGATCATAAATATGGAAAAAACTCGATTCTTTATTTCTATCAGTGAGAAATCAATGTTTTAGAAACTCCTTAATCGGAGATGCTAATGGGTTTTATATCTAAGGATCGCAGAAATGTAAAACAGCCATCTTTGACGGCACTTGCTTGTTTAGTAATGGCCGGCAACATTGATGTTTTTTCTGAAATTGTTGAACGGGTTCAAAACGGTCTTAAACATTTTTTCATGAAGACGTATTCTCCTATTATCCAACCAGATCAAGCAGAAGATCTTGTTTGCCAGACCCTTTGTGACGCACTCGAAGCTCTGATAAAACAGAGATTTAAACCTTCGATATCGTCGTCGGAACTAGCCTTCGAATGTTACATATATGGGATAGCTAAGCGTCAAAATTTCACACATCATATCTCTCTTAGTCCCCACCTAATGCCCACCGTAATTAGAGAAGATACGTATATGGAATGGGAAATATTGGAAGCGTGCAGGGACTGCCGCAATAGCGATCACGGTTTAAATGCCTTGACACCTCAAGAAAAACTCATAGTTGCCGAATATATAAATACGAATTCCTCATTGGAAGTTGCATGTCAATCTCTTGGAATTAATCGCTTTAAGGCTAGGCGAATATTTGAAAAAGCCTGCAAAAAAATCAGTCAATGTCTCAAAACAAAAGGCTTTAAGAGAATCCCTTTGGCATTGACAAAATCGCGTGATTATATAAGATTATTGAAGTATGTAGAAAACAGTCTTGAAAAAGACGCAGATGAAGCAATGGAAGCGTAAGATGAAAGAACTTAAAAAGAAAGGCAGTCAGTATTATCGCTCGTTGACTAGCAATAATATTGGCGCAGTACTGGGATTGTTGAAGGAAATAGAAAGTCTTGACGACCCGAGTGCTGTTAATAGTACCAAAAGAAACTGCATTCCTCTTTCTGTTTTGTTGGAAATATCTTCTAATAAACGCGAAGTTAGTTTAGGAGACCGGAGTCACATTCAAAATTGTAAGTTATGTAGAACTATTTTAGAAAGATTTATGATTGAAGAAAAAAAAGAAATTCCCTTGCCTGCTGATAATGACGCTTTACTATCAAAAAAACGCAAAACGAAACCGAATTTAAAAAAGAAAGAAGTATGTAAACAAGACATTGAAGAATTGCTCCAGGCATTCCCTTCCGGAGATAAACTATCAATCGATAAACTATTTACGATTATATATCACGAATTGAAATCCATGGCTCATGACGCTTTACGAAACGAAAAAAATACAGGAACTCTCAACGCTACTGAACTTGTGCATGAAGCCTATATATATCTCGTTAAAAACGATGTATCGTATAAAGATAAATGTCATTTCTTTACGATTGCGGGTAACGCCATGAGGAGAATATTGGTAGAAGAAGCTAGGCGGCGAAACGCCAAGAAAAGAGGCTCCGGACAGTTGCCTGTTTCATTCGAACAGTTAGGCGATATGGAACTAGAAAAAACACCTGGGACGAGTTCATACGAGACAATCGAAACAATAGATACTTTCCTGAACGAGTTAGAAAAATATAACAAAAGACTTTGTAAGATAGTAGAATTACGATATTTTGTTGGTTTAAATGTAATCGAAATAGCAGAAATTTTAGGATTATCTCGCACAGCTGTTTCGAACGATTGGAAATGGGCTAAACTACTTCTATTTTCGTTTGATCGGCAGAAAAAAAATGTATCTAATGGTGCTTAAAAAAATGACAGCACACTGGTAAAAACGGCGAAAATATTTAACGAAACCGTGCATACCTATCGCCCGGTTATCCCGACCGTTCTTAAAATATACGTTGTGCTCTCCTCACACCCACGCCATATCAAAATATACCAATATCCAAAAATTCTAATACGGGCGTAATACTTGAGAGGTGGTCGTCATTTACTATTGGAGACGTTGATATTTGATGAAAACGCGGTCGCAAAGGAGAAAAGATATGTTGTGCTCATTTCATGGTGACCGGAAGCAACCACCATACGAAGAAATACTTAGGGTGGTCGCTCCAGAACAATCAGGAATGCCCAAGGATCTCAGAGAGCAACTGGCACAAGAAGTGCGTCGCAACCTGGCCAATTGGCTTGTGGAGACGGCAAAGGCGATTCTCGGTGAGTTTCAAGAGGATAGCGGAATCCTGTTGGAAGGTAATACTCTTGACCTGGATGAGTGCGTCCGAGGCCTGAACAAGATGATGACGGTCGTGGCCACAGGAGGGCTAGAGGTCCGAGGAGTTTTGGAGGAAGCATGCCTGAAACGATATCAGCGAATCCTGGATGATATCCAAGCAGGTGCTGCCGGCCTCCGTGAAAGGCGTGGGCTTGTCATCAGCTGCCTTGATCTCGCTCTTCAGATAGAACCTTGCAGTCCTGAGGTGGTTAGGGTAAAAAGGTTGGTAGAGTAAGTTTGTTTTTTGGCGGAGTCGGTTCAAATGGCAATGAGGAGTTATCGAAGTGCGATCTCTGACAATTAGGAATCTGAAATGACATACTATTGCTATTTAGACTCAAAAGGTGATCTGGAAAGTAAGAATCTTCAACTAGATAATTTGACGCGAGCCGCAAAAGAGTGGAATGACGAGGTAATTGAACTTGTTAATTCTTGCGGTGAAAAACGCGTTAATTCAGTATACAAACAAGGGCTGGCCTTCATAGTGACGTCACTCGGCCAATCGTTGACTCAATTGCTTGGCCAAAATGCGCCAACCACCGGCAAAACTAGAATAGATTCTCCTGCTGTTTTATTTAAGAAACTTATTTCTAATAAGTCTAAAAATATAAAAAACTATCAGAATTTAGAAAATACATTTTTTGAATTCTTGTCATATTACAATGCTACTCGTCATTTTGGAAAATTATATCATCGGAAAATTGATCAATTGACTGTTAAGAAACTCGAAGAGTTTATTAACATGACTATCGAAATCTGGGATAACGTGATTGCAGACAGGAACCATGATTGTACTGAACTAAAATCCATAACGGATATTGTGCCGTTTAGAAAATTAGCATGATAGAATCATTCAATTAATTTACGAACGAAAAATTGTCAATGTCTTTTCGAACGGGCATATAATAGCAGTGGTTTGAACTGGAACCAGTTACATAATTTCAGATAATCGAGCAAATATATAAAGTGACGTATTTATGGAAAGGTTTAGCATATTGCTACAAATAGTACGTTTTAAGTTTAGTAGACAACATTATAGATTTCGTATGTGGAGTGAAAAAAAATGATTATAGATGATGAGATTACAATTTCAGAAAAACATTTTCCTTATAAAGATTTGTTGGACCTTGACTATTTAAAAAAATATCGTGAGTGCTATTATGATATGCGTAAACTAGGATTTCAATTAGGTCCTCGAAATTACCACAATCTTCTTCTTCATATCCATGAAATTCATGACTATAATAAAAATCACTCAAATGGATTTGTTAAAAGACTTAAGAGGGAAGGGAAGGACTGGAGAAGCTCTGAAGCTATATTTTCAGAGATTATAGTCTACCGGTATTATGTCCGAACGGTTCATGAAGGACTTATTAAAGCCATAATCAGAGAAAACAGTGAATGCGATATAATAATAGAATTACTGGATGGATCTAAACATTATTTGGAAGTTTTCTGTGTGATGCCTAATTTACGGGCTCCTTCGAGATCAGGAGAGATTGTAGTAAATGATATAAAGACGCATACTCAAACTGAGATGGCTTCGATAAGACAAAAGCTTCTTAATAAAATAAAAAAACAAAAACAATTTACAGAACCAAGAAACAATTTCGCTGTTATAGAGCTTAATGATAGTGCGATAGCGGGCGACTTTGCTGTATTTTCGTCACTATCGGATGGATATAAAATTACTATAGAAAGTGATTCTAAAGAAGTTATTTCTGCAGAATATGATTGGACGAATTCTATTTTTCATGACGAAAATACAAAATATTTAAAAGGTATTATATATTTCAATTTAGGCGACTACCAGACTAGAAAATACATTATGAACAACAATTATAGAAATTTCTGATTTAATAGGAGAAAACAAGGTCAAAGAGATAAAAAGGAATGTGTTTGTTATCGGTAACAGAATAAATCAAGATCATTTTTTCCAGTGGCTAAATTTACATTCTCTAGTTAACGATAACGCTCTCCTATTTTAAAACCCAACCCACCCTTCATTTTGTTTAAAGCCAAGAACCCTTCACCTATCAACCCACCATAATTCTGCACGATTGGAATGATTCGGGGGGAAGTTATTTATGAATTGATAGTCTATATTCTGTATGTCTGGAGAGATTGAGGGGCTGTATCTTCCTGACTATGCTGTTGAGCTGTTTCTGGAGGTGGAATCGAAGACGAGGCAGCCTGTTGTGGTTTATAAGGAGGATGCGATTGGGTATGACTCTGAGCTGAGGGTGGCTGGTCCTGTCAGGCCTTTCCACGAGATTGCGATTTCTCCTGGTTACTGGGATTATAAGGTCCACTTTGTGGTAAATGCTCTTTATAAGCTCTGGAGGCTTTGGGAGGTTCCAGAAAAAGAAAGGTATTGTCCGGCAAGTGAGTCTGGAAGAATGTTACCTTTAGGTGAACATTTTGAATTGTTTTTCAAGAACCGGGGTTTGAGTAAAGAAAGGTTTGAAAGTCTTAGTAGGTTTCTCTATGAGGGGATTGTGCGGCAGTTGACGAGCATGACGATGGACATCAGGGTAGAGAGGGAACTGGCTGGTTTCTTGCCTGAGCACAAGCCTCAACAGGTGGAGTATCTTTCCAGGCAGGTGAGAGACCTCGAGCCCAGCTTCAATCCCAAGCTGCTGTCTGTGGCTCCAGAGAGGATTTATGCTGCGAGCAGTGCGATGAATGTGGTCTTGGCTGAGGAGGCTGGCGAGATTGCTGGAGTGGCGCCTGGGAGCTTGATTACCGGTTCCGCCTACCATGGGATGGGCGAGCGCTTGAGGGAACTGCTGAATTCTGTTGCTGAGGATGGAGCCGAGGGAGACAGGGTTGCTACTGACTTGTGGGCTAAGGAGCTCGAACTGGAGGATTGGTTTGGCTGGGCCAGGATGGGGGAGTTGGGGTAGAGGATAGTTTGCTTGTCGCAAGGCTATTTCTGAATGTATATAGAAAACATATAAACATATTATGATATTATTAAAATTGCGGGAAAATGGTATCCGTCGAAAATTTGTGAAAAATGTAATCAGTTAAATCAGTGTAAATGGCTCGTTTGTTTCAAAAAAATTATTGTAAATTTAAAGCCTGTTAACATTACGGAGAGTTTAACGGAATATTTTGATCGTTGGTAAATCGGCATGAAGATATCATATTAGTTTCATAGCGGAAACTTACATACAATAGTTTTATAAGAACGAAAGCGTATATTAAAAAGTAAGTCCAGAGATGTTATGCAAAAGAATTACTTGGTAAAGAAGATGTAGGTGAGTCGTGTGAAGAGAATGGTTATTATTGTTCGGGGAATGGTGCAGAGAGCGGGTTTCAGGGATTTCATTCAACAGAAAGCGTATCGGCACAGGGTAAAAGGTTGTGTTGTGAATGTCGGGGATGGCTCTGTCAAGATTATTGCTGAGGCCAAGGAGGGGATTCTTGAAGCGTTTTTGAAGGATATTGCAAAGGCTCCAGAGCCTGTGGAGATTGAGAAGATAGAGAGGCGTCTTGAGAAAGCAGAGGGGAATTACCATGATTTCAATATCCAGTGGGAGCCAAATGAAGCGATTATTGAAAAGCTTGAAACTGGTTTTCGCTACATGAAGGAGATGAATGGGAATCTTGTTAAGATGGACAAAAACCTTACTAAGGAAATCAGGATTGTAGGGAATAAAGTTGAGGGTGTCGGGGAGAACGTGGAAGAGGTCGGACGCAACGTTCTGACTGTAAGCGAGAAGGTGGACAGTGTTGGAAGTAAAGTGGACAGCCTTCGTACTGTTACAAAAAGCGGTTTCGAGAAATTGGGAACAAAGATGGATTCTTTTAGGGCAGAATCAGGAACGAGCTTTTTGCGCATGGATTACAAGTATGGAAAGATTTACAAGGCCATGATGGATATTGCAAAGGAATTGAGAGAAGACAGGAAGCAAGCCCGCAAGGAGACACAGGCTCTCATCAAAGCAATTTTGAAGGCAAAAAAGTGAATAAACGAGAAAGCTTGCATGTAGGATGGGAGATAAAAAACCTTTAGATTATATTTTGGCTTTGAAGCGTCGGAATTTTGGTGAAGATTTACTTTACGGCTGCAAAATAAAATGATAATTTAAAAAGAATTTATAATGTATTTAAATGTTCAAGTTCTAATTGATTTAATAGATAAAATCTTGTATTTATATGGCATTAACGAGAATTGAATCTGGGATTGATGGTCTGGATAGATTAATTGAAGGTGGATATCCAAAGGGTAGTGTTATTTTAATATCTGGGGGTCCTGGGACAGGAAAAACAACGTTTGCCGCTCAGTATATTTACAACGGAGCCAAACAAGGAGAGTCTGGTGTTTATGTTACTTTTGAGCAGACGCCTGAGCAAATCATGGATTCTGCAGAACGGTTTGGAATAAATTTTTCAAAACTTGCAGAGAATGGAAAGGTGGAGATTTTGAGAATTAAAAATGCTCAGGATATTACGGATGTGCTGAAGGAAATTGACAAAAAGGTGAAAAAAATCCGTGCGAAGCGCTTGGTTGTGGATTCCTTGTCGTCAATCGAATTGTTTGCTACGACATTTAAATCTATGGCAGGAGATTTTCCTGTTGGTGTTATTAATAAGAAATTGACAATTATGCCACCTCCAAAGGCGATTATAAGGCGGCTTATGTACAGAGTCGTTGAGCATTTCAAGGGTTTGAATCTAACAACGATTCTTACTTCAGAGTCCCAGGGTGAAGGGTATTCAAGATATGGAGTTGCGGAATTTGTGACAGATGGTTTGATAACGCTCCATTATCTTGGGATGGGTGCTACGAATTTCAGGAGTTTGAAGATTGTAAAATTGAGGGAAACGAAGCACGAAGAGGATTGCCTGCCGTTCGAAATTAATAAGAAGGGTATCAGAGTTAAAGAAAAGGAGAGGATTAAAGCCTAGGGATCTGAGCTTGAATTATGTTCAAGGCTGTATTGGATTTGTTAGCCCATAAGCAGCTTACATTTGAAGATGGGTCAATAAAACTTCTTGAGCAGAACGTTGTTATGTTTCCTTTTGAGAATTTGTATAGAATTCAAAAAATTATAGAAAAATCGAATCGGATTAATGAGCTTTATTTGTCGGCAAAGGAGTTGGGTAAGAACTGGATAGAGAGCCTATTCAGGGTTTATAAGATGGATACTATTGAGGAACAGGCAAATTGGGGAGAGAAGGTTTTTTCTCTTGCGGGAATGGGAAAGATGAGAGTGGTCAAATGGAATGTCAAGGATTCGACAATGGTTTATAGGTCGTTTGATAGTGTGATTGCTAAATATTACGGAAAGGTTGGTCATGCTGTATGCCATATTCCAAGAGGCTGGTTTGCTGGGGCGTCTTGTGTGTTTTTCAAGAAGGATGTTGATGCCGTAGAGGTTGATTGCTTGGCTAGAGGCAACAAGTTCTGCGAGTTTGTGGTCAAGCCTAAGTGCAAATTTGACTTTAACAATAGCTTGGTAAGAAAGCAATTAAGGGAGTAGTTATTTTGTCGCCCAGTATTTGCCTCTTTCCAGGAATAGGTTATACACTTGCTTGTATTTGTTATGGAAAGTTTCAATGTCTAAGCTTTTTACTTTGGTCTTTAAGGTTAGAATTTGGTGAAATAGGTTTTCGGCTTTGTTTTTGTAAAAGTCCTCGAGATTTTTCAATACTTTTTCATCCGGAATTTCGTCTCTTTTCAAGAGGCATTTTCTGATGGCTAGTGAGATTATTGGGCTTGAGAAGTCTTTTTCTTGTATTTCTCTAGGATAGGTGCTGAGCATATTGCCTATGTGGCATATTTCTTGTGCAAGGTGGAAAAGTGTCCTCATGTGGTTTAATTCTTTCAGGTTGAAATCAGGAGAGCACATTAGGTCCATGTCAGAATGTAGAATGACCATGCAGCCGTGGGGGAGGTAAGTTCTGTCTTCTAATTTGTTGTCTATTCTCATGGTGTTTACCAAGAGGCTGTATTCCATTGAGGATAGCACCTGTCGCAGATCGAAGTAGAATAGTCTTTTGAATTCTTTGTATCTTGGATATGTTTGGATGGATGCGATGGCGCTGTTCCAAATTTGGTGGGCGGTTTCCAAGTAGTCATTTGTAGAGGTTTGAGCTTGACTCCAGGGTATCTGGATGAATTCATCAAGGAGGGACTCATTGCGAAAGTTGTAGTTGTCTGCTAAGTCGTCTATGAGGACGTCAAATATGGTTAAGAGTGTTTTGTCTTTTGCTAATGTGTCTTTTAGGTTGTTATCGATGCAGGGAAGGTAGAGGTTAAGGTAAACATCATGCAGCCAATTGAACAGGAAATCAGCGTTCCTATGACCTACTTTTTTGTAGAGAGTGATTGCCTCTGGAATGTTCATACTTAATTATGTGAATTTTAGATTTATAACTTAAAAAATGCCTGTGCTGAGGAAACTGAACATGCGGATAGGCAGGGATTTGCACGGTTTGCAATCACGGTGGAGTTTATGTTTAAAGTCGTGAATTTAGAATATCAATATGTCCTCACAAAAGAGGTCATCGATTGTTACGGATTCAAATGTGTTTCTTGGGAACGTGGAATGTCCGATTTTGCGAGATTATCAGATAAAGGAGCTCAAGGCTTGTTTCAAGGAAGCGGGGATTAATGCATGGGTTCATGGTCCGACAGGAGCAGGGAAGACTCTCTGTATTCGATATCTATTGGAGAGAGCTAAGCGGACTGGTGTTTTGACAGTGTATGTGAGTTGCCGAGAGAGGTTCACTTTTCTTTCCGTGGTCGAGTTTATCTTGGATGAGGTAAAACCATTGAGATCTCCGCAGAGGAGCAGAGAATACCAGCTTTCGGTCTTGAAAGAGGCATTGGGACACAGAAGGACGGTTGTTGCTTTAGACGAAGTTGATGTCTTGAAGCAGAAGGATGTAACAGACCTTGTCCATCATTTGTGTGCTTATCCGAGGGTTTCTGTTATTTGCATTGCGCCGACAAGAAGGCCTCTTCTCGGTTTACCGGAGTCTGTTCGGTCCCGGCTGTTTCCTCGGCAGGTTTTGTTTCCTAGGTACCGTCCAGAAGAGATTAGGGAGATTTTGGTTATGGTTGTGGGCCGGGGGTTGAGGTCTGGGAGCTGGTCTGAGCGCGTCCTTCATGAAATTGGGAAGCGCTCTTACGGGGACGCTAGGAGGGCGATTGCACTTCTCCGTCATGTGGTTCAGAGGGCCGAGGATGAGGGAAGCGAGACTATTCAGCCTCGCCACTTGAAGAGGGAGAATTTCGATCATTACACTCCTCATGCAGAAGATACACTGGCTGGGTTGTCGTCCCATCACCGTATTTTGTATGACTTGGTATGCCTTCGGGATGGAATTCCTGGGCCAGAGCTGGAGGGGAGGTACATTGGTGTTTGCAGGAAGAGGGGGTTGGAGCCTGTGGCATCAAGAACAGTCAGCAAGTATCTCGAGGCACTTTGCCAGCTTCGGATTCTTAAGCGTGAGCACGGAGCCGGAACATCTGGATGGGTTTATCGTCCTGGTGTAAAAATGGGTTCTGGGGGTTAAGCCATTCAAGAAAATAAACTCACATTTGTTCTCGCACTGGTGCAATATACCCAGTACGGATAATATTCTTGGGAAACTAAAGGCTGATTCATGGTTATTGTATTTATCAAAGATTATATTGGAGTGTAATATAATATAGTTGAATACACGCTTAAGAAACATCGACAGAACAGGCGTTATAAAAAAAGATAGAATAGAATTAAGGCTTGAATGAAAATGGTTTATGGTCCTTTCTCACCTTTTCTTTTTGCTACTGCTTATTTACCTGGAGGGGAAATCCGGGAAATCTCCCTTGTTTTGACGAAAGACCTCGTTAGGAGCCGTCGCGGGTCGTAATCTGTCTCTCGTCCGAATATTAAGCAGGGAAAATCCTGATTAAGTTACCGGAGCGTCAAATGTTTAGGCTTATCGGAATTACTCTCTCTGTTGTCTTCTGTTATCTCTCTTTATTCGTCCTACATGCGTTCTAGAACAGCGATCGCTGTCCATCCGGTTCGCGATTTGCTATCTTGTTCCAGAAATCCCTTCCGCGGTTATGCTTACTGGCGAAAATAAGGTGATAGAGCAAGCGGCCACGATTACGAATCAAGCGAAGGTCTCCAACATGTGAATAACCGATACTTTCAAGGCGATTCATATAGAATTTCAGCAGACGATCACCGATGCGGTTCACACCGTCAGTATCCGTGTCGCACAGAGATCGCCACTCCTGGGTGCCGAAATATCTATCAAATGTAGTCTCCTCCAAATCCATTTTACTTGTCTGGTAGTGGAGTTGCCTCTTGATGTTCATACCAAGGGGGAAAATGATAAGAAGATCTAATCGAGTGTTATCGCAAAGGGCTTGAATGGTCGAGAAATTTATCTCCAACCCCGGCGGGTCTATGAAGGCGAAACCCAGTCCGTTGTCGGGAATTCCATTCACTATTGATGGCACAAGCCGATTACAGTCGCCGGGAAGTATAGTGATATTCTTTTTACGTGAATCGGCAAACGGTTTCAGTCGATGTTCCAAGGCATGGACGCAATCTGTAGAAAAATCGACGAACAGCATATCTGTGAATTCCTCGCCGGCAGCTATCATAGGAGAGCCGTCAACGAACCGACCGTCAGGGCGAATCCTGCATCGTCCAGGACCAGCAAACAAATCTACATAGATTCTTTTGTTCCATTTCTTCTTCATGCCGTTATTGAAAATTTTACAATAGCGACGAAGGTAGTAATGTTTATCTTCTGTCCAATTTCCTACACACCTAGTAGGTCGGCCATCCACTGGGAGAAAGCTACGGCAGAGGCCATCTGGTGAAGATCGATCAGGAGTATCGCAGTCGGGACAGCAAGTTGATTCGTTCATACGCTATCGATGGAGTAGGACTGATTGTGATGTTTCGGGTACTGGCTCCACGTCCGTCCGTCAATTACCCTTCCTGTGCGTTTGGGGCGGACACCTCCCCACTGTTTGAAGAAAAAGGGAACGCTCGCAGAGACACAGGCATCTCGCATTCTCCGTACCCAGATAGGATTTATTGGTCGCGCCTTAGGTCCGCTTTCGCCTCCGACGATTACCCAGTCGATTCCGGCGAATGGCACGCGAAGCGGCGCGAGCAACGGCTCGAGGGAGATGAAACGGACAGTTGCTGGAACGTGGCGAAGGTGATGTATACGGAAAAGGTAATCTGGACATTCGATAGAGACGCCCATCCATATATTGGAATACCAGGTCAAAGAATCGGCGAGCTCGCGAAGCCGCTCTGATCTCTTGGTCAGGATTTGGAATGTATGTTGCTGGGCACGACCCATTGTCTCGAACACTCGTTGAATGAAGTGTAGAGGAACCTCCTCGTGGAAAAGATCCGACATACTATTGACAAAGATCATCCGTGGGCGTTTCCATTCGAGAGGCACTTTGAGGGCCTTGGGAACTAGTCTGAGATCAAATCCACGTTCATAGGGGTGCCCTTTCACGCCACGCCAGCGCTCAGCAAATCGTTCTGCATAGCAGTACTGACATCCTACGCTAATCTTGGAACAACCACGCACTGGGTTCCAAGTCGCTTCGGTCCATTCGATTTTAGTGTTCTGGGTCGCCATTCAATTAGCAGCCTGGTTCTAGTTCGGGCGATTTTGATGAAAGATCGGCTCACGCGCTTTTTTTTCGTCGGCGTTGACAGTAACTCTTGGAGATTCTTTTTGCAAGCCTCTTGATTTGCTGGTGTGCCTGAGGATCAGGGGTGTGGCGGTCGGGCCCTTCCTCGTCGCGGTCGTTAATGCCACTCACCACAATCGGCAATCTACCGAGAGCAGGTCCAGCATCACGGCTCGGCGTTCATTTGGATCGCTGCAATCATTGTTAATAAGTACATATGTTTTCGATTGTATTACTGCGTGCCGTAAAGTTTGGATAATTTCTTTCGTAGCCGATTCACGCCGTCCATCGAGCCCAGCACTTCAATGAGATTATTCGACGTTTTTGGGAGACGATTCTTCATCGTCCTGCAGGCAGCCGGTCTCGTTCCTGCCACGATTACTTTATCTAATCCAGCGTCCAGGCATTTCCGTACATTTCCTTTCCAATCGGATTTTCCGGTCTCGACTTCGATTCCGATGCGTTTTTTTCCGTGGAAAACCAAGAGGTCCACGGTTTTGCCTTCTCCTAAGGGGGCTTCTTTTTCCACCTTGATGCTGGCTGCGTTCAGCTCCTCAGCGATTTTCTCGACCCAGTATCTATGTTCCAGGCTTCCAAGGCGGTCTGTTTCTGTGGGAAGGCTTAGAATCTCGCGGCTCGCCGGCGTCAACTCGAACAAACGGACATGAGAGCCAGGAATAGGGAGAGAGATGGAATTCAGGAAGCCTTTCTCGACCAGGCTGGCAGACAGCCGGGTTCCTTTCTTGGGATTCAGACCAAGGCGGGTGTAACGCTCGGTGACAGTGCTTGCGAGATGTTGATGAACATCGAGGAGGAATTGTTTCTCTTCATCGTATAATTCAATTTTGATGGGATTGGCTGTTTTGGGAAGAAGGGGGAGTTTTCTCTGGAACAATCTGAGAATCGCCTGGACACTGTCATTCATAATCTTGGCAGATGATTCCACATCCAGGCTTTCGAGGAATCTTTTTTGAACCTGCTCGTTTGTCGCAACTCCCTTTTTGATAGAGAACAAAGGAAACCTCAGCAGGAAAGGTTTGACCCACCTGGCCTGGAGTTTGATGACACCATAGCCGACAGGCAGCCTGCCAAGATATCGGGCTTGGTCGGTTTTGAAATACTCCCCAAAAACTGGACCACAGTATAAGGTGGATCTCCTAGTCAAAAGGAAGGTAAAATGAGATCCATGAGACGCAAGATCGATGCAACACTGAAAGCGAAAGTGGCCCTGGAAGCGATC
>Ga0190284_1000059_pt1 | contig 88029 bp, 69 predicted proteins | sample 48691812_MG_FD_161668 | JGI IMG/M metagenome (GOLD analysis project Ga0190284, IMG submission 161668) | Hydrothermal vent microbial mat bacterial communities from Southern Trench, Guaymas Basin, Mexico - 4869-18-1-2_MG | ecosystem: Environmental > Aquatic > Marine > Hydrothermal vents >... | reverse complement strand
GCTCTGGATTTACTTGATGTGAGAATTTAACCGCTTCTTAACGTTGTACCCAGTCTATGCAGATGGCAACAGACTTAACGCACTGTTATTACGCACTTTAACCGCCACCGTCCTCAGGAACTTCAGTTTAGATGATCTTCTCGTTTTTCGGATCGAAGGACATTTTTGAGAGTGCCACCGCAGGCCTTTTAAGGATTGGAATTCCAATCCCTACGGTCAGGCACGATCAGCGCCATACTCGATTTGCCAGCTCAACCAAGTGTCATTGAGACCGAGGGGTATAAAATTGCAGCCGCGATAGACCTCATGGAGCTCCATTCCGGTGATCTCCTCGATGATCAAGCCGGCCAGCAGGTATCCGGTGTTGGATCGTTCCGGTAGCCCGGCAACTCCGATGTATGCGCGAGCAGTTGGCGAACGGTGAGCTCCGGCGTGTAGTCAGCAGTCCACGACGTTGAGTTTCTTGATCGTCACGCCGACGTTGGCGTTGGTGAAGACACGCATGTTCCAGGCGTCGGTGAACCAGTCCTCGGTGCCTGTGCCGACCAGCGAGTGCTGCGCCTCACAATTCGATTCCGGGTCGAAGACGCCCGTGGAGAGGCACATCGTGCGGCCCTGCTACTGTCGCGTCACTTCATGCGGAACACCGCCGCCTGCGCACGTCCAAACCAGGCTGCACAGCGCGATCACCGTCCAGGAAGATCTTGCGGTTCGAATGGCTCTGGCCTCCATAGTCCCGTACCCTCCCATTCGCGTTTGAGGAAGGTCATCTTCTGGTCTAGTATATCGTCTCCATCGTCTCTGGCCGCATCATGACCATTCGCAGAGCGAGTCGATATAGTCCGCCGAACCATCGCGGAACCATCCGTCAAGCTGCGCCTGCTCTTTGAGCTGCTGGCCGCGCATCCGGGGCACCACAAGAAAGAGGCAATCCATTCCACGCAAAGCGGTCATGTCTCCCCAGAGTTTTTCAAACTGGGCGACCGGGTAGATGTCCTCCTGCCCATGGCCCCAACGTTTTTTGACATCCTTGAGTGTGATGTACGTGGGGACCTGTGCCGCAACGTTCCGCACAGCCGCGGCCACCTTGTCAGGATTCGCAAGGTCGGCGCGAACGAGACCGAAGAGATCGAGCAGCCTGTCGATGCGGATCCACATCGTGTTGGAACTGTAATAGGAGAGTCGGAATTCATCCTCCTCGCGGGGCAGAGCCATTCCCTCGATCAGTTGCAGACGTCCGTCCACCCGGGCCAGCCCTCCGCCCCGGTCTTCCACCCGGCGTGTGATCACTTCCACCATCATCGTTTTATTCGACTCGATGAACGATCCGAGCACGAGCGGATCGACATCGGCTCCGAGGGTGTCGATGTTGTGGACCAGCAGGTATTGCAGTTGCGGGCGCCTCGACAGCAAATCGAAGAGCACTCCGTTTCTGAGCAGGTTGGGAATTTCGTACCAGTGTCCCACCGGATGCAGGCACTGCAACGGTACGTTGTCGGTGTAATCAGCGCCTTCGCCCATCTGGTGCGCCCAGCCGATCAGCGCGGCTTGCAGGCTGTCGCGGACCTTCTGCGCCTGCTCGTCGAGAAGCTGCGTGGCTGTCTCCTGCCAGGCAAAATGCAGATCGCGCGCCATGGGAACCAGACGCAGTCCCACGGCCCGGCCGGGCGAGTAGATCAGCTTCCCCGGATAATCGTACTGGTTCCGGTCGGCCAGGAAGGACCGGATCGGTTCGTGGGTCAGGTAGCTCGTCGTAATGATGTGCGGCAGCCAGGTTCCGCAAAGTTGTCCGGTGCGGCGGCTTTTGGCCAGGTGCATTTCGAGGAAGGAACGGTGCTTTTCCCCGAACTTGCAGAAGGGATGAAGAGCCTTGACCACACCCGCACCTTGTGTCCAGCGGCTGCCCACTCCGGCGGCCAGGGTAACCACGGCAACTCCTCCGTCGCGGAGCGCCTGAAGCCCCTTTTGGCGCAGCCCCGATGATCGGGCTGTTTCGTCAGCCGGCGGTAGGTGCTGAACATCGCCTTCAGCCACATCGTCGATCATGGTGCTGGCGGGATACCGGTTTTGAGGTAGACCGATGCGTCCACCGCGCAGATCGGCACGGATTTGCTCGTGCTGTATGTGATCGAAACCGAGGTCGCTGAGCAGGGCCGCCAGTCCGCTCCCCTCGTTCTGCTTGTTTTCGGAGCGCGGCATGACACGATCGAACAGGGTCTGGACCATTCCGGCGAGCTCGGGACGGGTACGGCAGTCTTCGCCGAACTGGTTCAGCTCCGCGCGTCGCAAGGGCGCAAGATCACGAAAACTCGTGCGCAGCAACGCCGGCAGGTGAAGGGTGTAATAACCGGCCGGCATCAATGCGGCCTCGCCGGTCAGGATGCTGGCCTGCGTTCCGAGTGGGTTGATCGCAAAGTCGTAGATGACCGGTTCCATGGCAAAAGGCAGCGCATCACCAAGCCACTGCTTGGCGGCGCTCATCGTCTCGTGCAAAAAATCTTGAGCGTCGGCCTTGACCGTGGGATCAAAGATGAAACCCATCCCTCCACCCGACATCCCGCCCAGCATCCAGAATCCCCAGAAATCGGCCTGGAATTTTTTTCGAACCCGGTCGATGATCGTTTCCGTGTAGAGGTTCGTGGCCCAGGGGATGATCGTCTGGATCGGGCCGGAGAAGTTGCGGGTCGTCGCTTCGCCAAGACCGCGAACATTGCCCTTGTAGAGCCGCTCGAGGACTTCATCGAGAATCTGGCAGGCCTTCTTCCTTCCCCTCCATTCGGCCTCCGACCGCAGCAGATACTTTTCCGTCACCATCTCCAGGACCGGACCCACGTCTTGGGCCATTCCTCCATGAGCCAGGACCAGGCTGTCCTGCAGCTTTCGACGCGTTTCGGCCGAGATCCGGTCCGTCCCGAGGATCTGGTGTGTGGGTAAGAGCCGCCCGCGGCTGATCCCGTACTCCGGGTCACCTTCCTCAGCCGGCACCCCGGTGATCAGCTTCATGCCCGGCCAGACGCCGCCGGAATCCTGCCACCCACCGCCCGATCCGCCCAGCCACTCGCCCAGCACCGCTCGGGCGGCGGTCAGGCGGCGTTCCTCCTCGGCCAGGGTTCCCGTGAGTGACTTCGCCTGCCCTGTAGCGCGCATGCAGACCGCAATCAGGCTGGCCAGTAGGCTGGTCGAAACGGCCAGGCGGGATCCCTTGGGAATACCGTTGACACGGCTCACGATCTCGATGCCATGCCCTGGCCCGACGAGTCGGCCGAGCAGATCTTTCAGCCGCTCACCACAACCCTCCATGCCCGGGGGAACGATACCGGCGGCGATGATCGCCGCCTTGAGCAGCCCAAGGTAATCGCGTGCAAAGTCAAATACCTCGGCCAAGTCGGTGATCTCGGCGGTTGCATTCAGGTCAACGCTGGCCAAGCGCAGCAGGGGTTCGTCAATGACCCTGAAATAAACTTCCACCGGCGGACAAGGTGCTGCGTCACGGCCGCGTACGGCCAGGTCGATGGAGACGTTCATTACCCGCGCGCCTTCGGGAAAATCCATGCCCAGAAAAAAGATGTCGCTCCACGCGCTGTGGCTCATGTCCATGCGCACCGGCGTCTGCTCGTGGAGGATGGGAAAAAGGCCGCCCCGAGTGCGCTCGAGCAAGTCACGACGGACCCGCAGGGGATGATCCATGGGGTGGCCGATGCGGAACATCCACTGGTTGCCCTTCTCCGAGCGTACGCTCCGCCGCACCTGATCGGCAAGGGTCTGAAAGCCGAGTTGATGATAAGTCTGTGCCAGAGCGCTGGAAATTCCGTCGCTTGGACCGTTCTGTTTCTGCTCGGTCAGAAACAGCTTGAGAGCCTCCTCGAAGCGCCGCCGCAGAAGAAAGACGTAACCGTCGTAGGGGATCAGGCTGCGTTCTCCGATTCCACGCTTTCCGGGCAAGTGGAAACGGTGAACAGAATAGAGAAAAAAGAGCGCCCGAACCCGTTCATAGAGATTGGGGCTGCTCCGCCGGAAGAGCTCGAGATCGGCGCACTCGGTCAGCAGGGTGTCGAGCGATGCGGAACGGCAGAAGGCGTCGAGCGAGCGGTTGCGGATAGCCGGATCTCGAGAAGTGATGATTTTGACGAGTTCGCCCCTCATGCTTGCTCCCCTGTTCTTCCCAACTCACGCTGGGCCAAGAGCTCCAAGAGGCGGGACAGCACCAGGTGGCGTTCGCTGCCGTTCAGTGCCAGGGCTAACTGTGCGAAGAGCAGCCCATATTTGACACCCACGTCGTAACGGAGAGCTGGTTCTTCGAGTGCCAAGTATTTTTCACGCGTTGCGAGTACGGCCAGGGCGCTGGAGAGTGTCACTCCGCCGCCGTTGCCGGCCTTCTCGATCTTCTCGGCGAGGATGTCCATCACCACGGGCGTGAGCACGTGCATGCCGAAAAAACACAAGTAGTGCCCGGTGCGCAGACCCGGCACCATGAGGTGCAGTTCTGCCTCAGTGGGAGTTGGTTTCTCGGCCACTGTTTCGACCACGTAAAGGTTTTGCTGACCAGGTACCCTCAATCCACCAACAACCCCATAGTAAGAGAGCAGGTTTTCGCGCGTTGCCTGCACAGCCGAGACGGCGCACTCTTCGGCCTGCGCCGCCTCGACGAGCAGCCGGGCGCAGCGTTTGTTGCTTCCGCTCACGTACAGGTGGTCGCCGACGAGGTGCAGGAATTGTTCGCTGCCGGTGAAATGGCGCGCGCCATAGATGGCATTGCCATAACCGAGTGGCTCTGCCTGTGGAATGAACTGGACTCGTCCCGCAAAGTCCCCGGCTGCCTCGGCATAGGCACTATCGTCCCCGGGAGCCACCACAGCGGCGATCTCTTCCACCCCCGCGCTCAGCACTTCTTCTATCAAGATGGTGAACACCGGCTTTTCCACACCGTCGCAATCGATCAGTCTTTGCATCGGCAGCGTGCGCTGATCTCTGCCTGCCGCGGTGATCACAGCCTTCTTGATTTTCATCGTCATCTCCCGCCGAAAATCGGCGAGCCTCCCGCTCATGAGATCGTTTTCGTGGAACTGCGCGTACGAGTCGAAACGCATGCCATTAAACCAGATCGGCCGATGAACATCACTGCAATGCAAGACAACTCTTCGGGCGGGGCTTCCGTACCGGTGTTCTGTAGGCGGTGCACGTTGCTTCATCGCGATATGCCTGGGTCTTTTGTCGATCACCAGATTCCCGGGTGAAGGGACGTTTTTTTCAGAATGTGCGTCACGTTTGCGGCGCAGCTACGCCTTTAGACAGATTGGTTCGGCACGACTTCTGTGCAGCCATAGGGTCATCATCATCCATAGATACGGAGCTGGTATTATGCTTGGGCAATTTGCGGCCTGTCGACATGCGGTCGTCAAAGGGTTGATCGTTGTGGCGCTGCTCGGCGCTGGTTTCTGCTGCGCACACGGTCAGGTTGTTCACGGAGATTCGGAGGAAGTTGATGTGTCCGCGCTTTGTCAGGGTCTCGGTGCGGAATTCGCCGGCAAGGATGCTCGAGACGGAGCGAGTATCGTCTGGATCTACGAGACATTCGAGCGGTATTTTACCGACGCGAGCAAGGCTGAGCAGAGGTCCATGGTGAAAGCACTCAGAAAGGTGCTCATCTCCAGGCCTTGCCCGCGCGATGCAACGCTTCAGTGCCGGGCAGCCGAGTGCCTGTCATCGATGGGGGCGCAGGGCAAAAAAGCGCTCATCGCAGCATCGAAGAGTAAGTCCCTGCTGCCACGGGACGATAAAGACGAGGCGCGCGTTGTGGCTTCGCTCATGGTCCGTGTGGCGATTTTCGAGGCGATCGGCACATTCGTGGATCCGAAAACGATCAACCTGCTGATCAAAACGTTGAACGCCAAGGAAGCCGAGCTGATCATCGCCGCCAGCCAAGCTCTCAGCGGATTTCACGAGCTGCCACTGCGCCAGCGCAAGACGATCGTCGAGGCTCTCATCCGGCGCCTCGAAGACGTCTCGCGCGAAGGGATCGTCTCGGGTCGCAAAGCTTATAACCTCGGAAAGCGGGGACCTAGAGTCGGCGACCGTGAGAAATACGAGACTGTAGGATTGCCGCTGAGTCGAGCCCTGAGTCGTCTGACGGGGCAGACGCTCTGCATGCCCGACAACTGGAGAACGTGGTATAACCTCCACAAAAAGGACAAACACTGGGAGCCGGGTATGTATGCCGACGACTGGGGGCGCCTTGTCATTTGCAGCGATGGGACGACCCGTCCTCGGGATCTGTAACGAGCCGTTTCTCTTCGTGAGTCATCGATCGACACAAGCGGGCATGATCGCCAAAGGGGGGCAAGGAGCTGATCGCCGATTTCGATCCCCGGGTGCGGCAGGCGACGACGCGGATCGTGACGGGACTCGCGCGCGCCGCAAATGATCGGTTCGGCCAACGGTAATTGTTGCCGCGGCGATACACGCATCGTCCAGATCTGACCGATGTTAGCGGACGAACGCGATCGTGCCGTCGGCCAGCACCTCGAGCAGCAGCGACTGGCCGGGCGCGAAATCGAGCACAACCTCCTGATCGTGCCCGTCGATCGTCAAGATCACCTTCTGTTCGGCTCGAGCTGCCTGGCCGGCCAATCCGTATTCGAGCGGGAGCTGGAGGTTCTGCGCCAGGGGATGGGCAAAGAACAGATAGTGTCGATCGCCGTCGATGCGGCACCAGTAGTCTGGCAGCGCCGCTCCACTGACCAGGGGTGGATTGACGGCCACCTCCCGGAAATCTGACGACACGTTCTCCAGTCTTTCCAGCCGGTCGAGCTGCTCCCGATAGGTCGCTGATTTGAGCCTGCCCGGCTGTCGAGGACGCTTTTTGAGGCACACAGGGAAGCCGCGTTCGGCCAGATCCAGGATCGTGGCGAGCGCCTCGCTGTCCAGATGATCGACGTCGATATAGAGCGATGAAAAGCGGGCTTCGCCGCAGCACAGCACACCGTCGCGCAGAGCACCTCTCTTCAAAAAATCGTGATTGATCCAGAGGGGATGATACCCCTTCAGCTCCTCGGCAACATGGACGTAGCGCAGCTCATAGGCGCCCCAGGCCCAGGGGAACTGCAGCTCCTGCGGATATTCGCCGGCGATCCAGGCATCTTCGAGCGGAAGGTAGACCGCCACGTCGGAGTAGGTTCTGCCGCGGCGCATGACTCCGGCCACTTGCTCGATATACCGGTTGAATGCGGGCAGCTCCGGTGTGAGCTTCCCGTTGCGGCCCACATGCACGGTGGCGTAGAAACGATTGCTGTCGTCGCCGCTGCGGTTATAGGGCATGCCGTGCCAGATGATGTGATTCACGCCGTTGGCAAAGAGTGCGTCGACGACGAGCTTCAGGTCTTCGATCCGTTCCTCGCCGAGATGGTTGTCCGGGTAGCCGTAGAGGCAGGTGAACGATTCGGCGCTGACCAGGGGAGCCGAGGCCATGGCAGCCGCCGAGGCCGGGACCCTGGCGAAGTTCGGCTCGTAGAGCATGGCCTCGGTTTCCGGCACATCGACGCTGGCGTAGGCCCGGATCAGGTCGGTGGGGGATCCGGCGCACTGGACACGGGAGAAGGCGCTCTGAGCGTGGCAATACTCGGTGAAGGGGATATAAAAATTCTCGATCACATACTGCGAGAGGAGCTTCATGTAGTCGTAGCGCTCGTCTCCGCGCTGCGCATCGTAGATCTCTTCCATGTAAGGGCGCAGGTCGTAGCCATACTGTTTCTCGAACGCCGCCCCGAAGCCGTCGGTCCACAACCGGCGCGTCTCGACCTCCCAGGAATCGCAGAACAGCGCCGATCTGGAACCTTGCAGCGCAGCGCCCAGTGCCGATCCCATCTTCTGCGCATAGCGCTCGAAAGCGCCGCGATCCAGATGATCGACGACGTTGCCGATCTGCGGGTGTTCCCAGGAGAGACGCAGCCGCTGTTTGAACTCCGGCTCTCCGTAGACCTTGGTGCGGTCCTCGTCGGGCACAAAGCTGGCACCGAACGGCCAGAGGGTACCGAAAGTAAAATCACAGTGCAGATCGATTGAATCGGCGTAGCACTTGGTATGGGTGATGACCTGCGACCACTCCTCACCCAGCCACTCGAAGCGGGGGGTATCCGGATCGCGTCCCGGTGGATAGATCCAGGCGATCTCGACGCCGCCGAACCGGTTGGCCTTCAACCAGTCTAGCTGCTCCTCGATGTCGCGCGCATCGATCTTGTCGGCAAACCACCACCAGCGCGTCATCGGTTTGGAGGACGGGTAGAACGATTCCGCAGTGCGGACTTCGCCGGCGACTCGATCGTGCAGCGCGGAGCAACCCACCGAGATGATGACAATGATCAGCAATACGAGGAGCGTCGATTCCAATTCATTTCTCCGACTAAAGCTTGTTTTTAAAAATTCACTGAGGATACTGTTTTTTTTCGTACGATCGTACCTGGCAGGCATTCATGTGGGTAGAACAATGAATACCGATATAGGACTTTTGAGATCGTATTTTGAAAAAAGCGACAAAACAGCGCTGGATACGCTTTTCAGTCGACACTATCCCGCGGTCTACCAGGCGGTGCTCCATCTGGTGCAAAACAGCTTCGATGCCAGGGACCTGACGCAAGCCACTTTTTTGAAGGTGATCCAGGCGGGACGTTACTACGAGCCCACGGGATCGTTCCGCAACTGGATCCTGACCATTGCGATCAACGAGGTGAGGCAGCTCAGGCGGGGCAACAGGAGAGCGATACGGGAGGACAAGCTCTTCGACCTGTACAAGGAAGCGGACCCGAAATGCAGGCGAGGGATTGTGGATGACATCTCGAGGCGGGAGTTCGAGCAAACCTTGGACTTGGCCATTGAAACGCTGCCGGACAAGCTGAAAGAGCCCCTTGTGTTGCACTACTACCAAGATCTTTCCTTTTCCGAAGTGGGCGAGATCCTGGGGATTCCCAAAACCACTGTCCAGTTTCGGCTGGAGAGCGCGGTCCGCAAGCTGCGCACCTTTTTCAAGTCCAGGGGTTACACATCCCTGATTCCGCTCATCTCAATTTTTCTGCCCCTGGCTGCCCCTGCGTCTGGATCCGCCATAGGTATGATCGTGTCAAGCCTATCCAGCAAGCTCGGGTACGGAGTGTTCCTCATGAAAACCAAAACATACGGCTTGGTAGCCTTGCTCTTGATCCTCATTACTGGGGGCGTGACGATTACACTGTTTCAGATGACAAAGGCCGAACCCATTGCCGGCACGGATACCGCGGACCAACGGACCGTTCCAGCCGGCACGTTCCAGTCCGAAGGGCTGCCTGGGAACCCGGCTGAAGACGAGGATTACTCAAAGGTCCCGCTCTCTCCAACATTTGAAGGAATCGATCCAGCCATCTTCGGGTGGGTGCTCGAGGCAGGCACCCGATCCCCCTTACCGGGTGCTGTCATCATGGCCCACGACTACGAAAAAAAGACGACGTACAGACACCAGGCCGATGAGAACGGTTTTTTCCGGATATCTGAGACAGCCAGCAGCCCGAGGCTCTATCACCTCATGATCGAAAAGACAGGATACGGAAACACCCGGGCCCATGGCATGCAGGCCGGCCCGGATCCGCATTACTTCTTTCTTCATCATAGCGGCTCGATCCAGGGCAAGGTGGTATGGGCTCTAGATCAATCCCCTGTGGCGCCGTACACGATCATGGCCATCCTCCTGGACTTTCCCGGGACCGACACAGGGAATCTTCATACCTATCGCCTGGTGAAAGCACTGCCCAAGGGGCTGGTTGCAGAAAAGGAGGTGAAGGTCAATGATCCTCTTGGAAGGTTCGAGATCAGTGGTCTTGCACCTGGGAAATATGTGCTCGTGGTCACGACCCAGGACAATCCACCGGTTTTCTTAAATGGCGGCGGCAGTTATTACGACCGTGACATGGGCTTCGAGGTCAAGGCGGGCCAGGCCACCCCAGGGCTCTGCATTCAGCTCCAGCGAACGGGTCTTCTCTATTTGAAGGTGATCGACGAAGAAACTGGTAAGCCGATCTACGGTGCCCGGGTCATCCACGTGGTGAATCTCGATAATCACAGTCTGCCCGTGCCCTACGAGAATCAAACCATGAGTTCTGACGGCCTCTATGAGTTGAGGTTGTTCATGGAAAAGAAAAACAACGCTGTAGAATATGCAAAGCTCGAGGTCAGCAAAGAGGGGTATGTGCCGAACACGCTCTATCTCGATGGGCAAGCAGAAGGGGAGATCGTCACCACCGTTCTGACCAGAGGGGGGCGTGTTCAAGGGACCGTGTGGGACAGCCATGGAGCGCCCGTGACTGGCGCAGCCGTCTTCATCGAAAGGGAAACTGACAGACGCCTTCTCGACCTGGTCTATACAGGTCCGCACGGGTACTACGAGACGCGCCCGTTCAATGCGTCCGACGATCTGGTTTTGTACTGTTTTCAGAGGGATTTGAAAAGGATGCTGGCCTGTGTGCCGTTTCAGGTCGAGAACAACGAGGTGAAGACCATCGATATCGGGCGTCAGGCGACGTGCACCATCTTCGGCAGAGTATCGTTCATGGGAGAACCCATCCCACGTGCACTCATCTGTCTTGATTCCGAACAAGACCAGCGCATCATCATCCATACGGACGACCATGGTTTCTACAAGATCGAACATATTGCGCAAGGGGCTTTCGAGCTGTTTGCCAATATCCCCACCCCTTCCGGAGGCGAGACCTACCAGACCCGGTTTTTGAATCTGCATGAGCAGGAGCAAAGGGAAGCGAATTTTGATGTAGGTTACCTGATCAAAGGCAAGGTCAAGATGGCCAACGGGAATGAGCCGGTCCACGAGATTGATGGCATCGAGGTTTCCGCGCGACAGATGGGCAGGCCTGATTCCCGGGATTATGATACGGCCCGCTGCAATCAGGACGGCCTGTTCGAGCTTTATGTCAACGATCCAGGGCAGTACGAACTGTTTCTAGTCGACGAGACTGATTACCTGGTTGAGGAAATCCCCAAGGTGGTGTTGGGGCCGGATCAGCCAACGGAAGAGGTGGCGCTTTTCCTGTTTTCTGATCCCCGGGACGCGACGATCGTCTTGGAGGTGGTGGATGCCGAGTCCCGCAGGCCCATCCTCGATGGCACGGTCTCTTGCCGATTCAAGCGGACGAGTTCCCTGGGATGGTTTGAGAACGGGGAGATGGTGCTCTCTGACCGCGGTGTAGGCACCTATCATCTCGAAGTGAATTCGGACATGCATATGGCTGCTACGCTGGAAGTGGAGGTCACGTTGTGGGAGAAGAAGGTCAAGCGCACCGTGGCGCTCAAGCGCCCTGATGCGATCCGGATCATTCACGTTGAACCCGGAAGCAATGCCTTTGAAGCTGGCCTGGAGAATGGCGACATCATCATCACTTATGGGGATCAACAGGTCCGGAACATAGAGGAGCTGAGACAGGGGATCAGGCGGGTCGCTCCCGACCAGAGGGTATCGATCACCCTTGTCAGAAAGGGGCAGGAACAGGTCTTCTCGGTCCGGGGAGGCCGCCTGGGTATTCGCGTGGAACACTGCGTGAGGGAGGATTCGTGAAAGCCATCGATCGAGAAACGCCTCGCAGGGATCACTTGGTCAGCAGATCCCGGCGAGGCGCTTTTCATCGAGTGGTTTCATGCTAAAGGAATCTTTCCATTGAGCTTCCAACAGTCTTCCCTCTAGTCATGGACTCTGGAGATCTCCTTCCTCACGGCGGGTTTTCGAGTCCGTGGTCCCACTTTCAGCGTCTCCAGTCGTGGGCCAGGTCGAAGAATGCCTCGAACATGGCTTCGGTGATCGCGTCGTTGCTCTTTGAGATTCTCTTCACGCTCACCCGGTTCAGCGCCAATCTGACTTGTGCTGATCCTGACCACAAGCGGTCGCCTTTGGTGGCGCACAAATCTTCTGCGTGCCGCCGTTCTCTGCACGTCGGTTCTCAAGAGGCGCAGGAAGAGGCCATGGGGTTGGTTCGATCCGTCGAGGTGCAACCGCAATGCGGACGCGCGATCAGCTCCACGGCGTCCCAGGTGTAACGTGCACCCGAGGGCGAGTGCCGTCACGTAGCCGAGAAAGCTGACCGGGGTGCTGGGTTTCTTTTCCACGCTCCACGAGACCGCGTGCACGCCGCGCCGTGCACAGGAACTTTGCTTCCCCGTCGGTCAGGAATTCAAGACGCGTCGCGGCTGCCAGGATATAGGGATTGACGGAATCCTCGTCCCGGCCTGTCTGCATCCACTTCTCCATGGCAGCATGGAACCGCTGCCGTGGGCGATCGATCTCGGGCTTCGGGCCACCGCTGCAGCGGATCTGCTCGGTCACACCGGCAAGCTGGGACCAGTGTGGTGTCCACTCGAGCGAAGGATCTTGCTGCGCTGCCCATGCCGCCAGGTCATCGGAGGTGGCATGCTGTGTCTGGAGGCCGGCATCAGGGGGCCGATCTCAGAGCGCTTGACCGATCGCACCAGGGCCGTACGCCGGCCGACACGGAAAGGAGAGGCGAGGGCAACCGCCTCCGCCTCTCCTCTCTATAAATCGTACCGCGTGCGGCTACTGATTCGAGGTCGCTACGACGTTCGTCGCCTGGCTGTGCTGGCCAGACATTGATACCGGCTTGTTGGGAGCCGGCAGCGTCCGCATCACGGCGCCTGACGCGTTACGTTGGTCATCGTGGGAGTGCAGATCAATCTCACGATCTCCACGATGACCGCAAGATCGCTCGATTAAGGCTACGGCCTTTCGATCTCCACGATGATCGGAAGATCGCCAAATGTGAGGGTAACATCTCCAGTGGTGGAATCCGCAGTCAATATGTCCGAAGAGGGTTGTAGTGGAGGATTTGTCGGATCCGGATTCCACTGGTCAATCGTGTAATAAACACGCACTTGGGTTGCATTGTAGTTGTTCAGGTTCAGGGTGTATTGATCGGTTTTTGGGGGTACGCTGTAGGGATAATAGTAATGGTCCTGCAAATCAGGGTGATTATTGTGATGTTTACACGTCTTGTCATGCCACATCACCCACAGCGGACCCATCTCGGGATTCCGGGTCAGCTCATAGACGCACGTGAGCGGGAAGAAATCGTTAACATTATTCCCGCCACAGATATCAGAATCGGTGCTTTCCTCTTCGAGGATCTTCCCGCCTGTGACATCTTTCAACTTGTCGTACAGCCACTTGTATTCCCAATAAGCCTGCTTGCGGCTCGCGGTATAGTCGTATTGTCCGTCAGTCATGTCCCCTGTAGCCCAATTCGCCATTTTTACCGAAAGCAAACCTGCGCGATGCCAGATATGTTTATCCCATTCCGGCATGTCCACGTGGGGCTGGATGAAGCTCCACTTGACCCCGCATCGAAGGTGGAAAACAAAGCGTTTGATCAGCATGCCGGCCTGATCCGAATAGTAGAAGTTTCGTGCAGCGGTGAACAGCGGATCCGGAGGGTTGAGTTCATTGAGATAATCGATGGGATCTTCGCGATTGTTGCTGTCTTCGTCGGGATAGATCCAGGAACACAGATTCCACCCCGTCTGTGGGGGCTGCTGCGTCACAATTTCATTTTGGTTTCCGTTTCGAGGGAGCACGTTGGTGTCTTCCGAGCAAATGTATATACCGTGGCCCCCCGACGGCGACGGTGAGAGCAGGTTACGAATATTGCGGAGGTATCTCACATAGGCAAGGGCCGACGTGTACTTGCCGGACGGATGCATGGCCCAAACGTCATAGAAATTCTGGCTTGCAGGCGTCAGAAGCGCATTTAAGTAGGCAAGGTGATTATACAGTTGGTTCTGATGGCCAGGTATCCCGGCGAGGCGATCGTGCATCCTTTGATCGTAGGGATTGTCATTGCCTATATCGCTGAAGTTGTGTGCAGCCCGGGAGATCAGCACTTCTTGACAGGCGCCATCTGCACCCAAATAGGCGTTTCTGAGTGTCTGGAAGTAGTTTACGGGCGATCCCTGCCATAGTTCCCAATGATTATAATTTTCGATTTCTGCACAGATCTGAAGCATCCAAAGCACCAGGTAGCCCGAATCTCTGCAACCCTCATGGTCTATGGCCCCATCTTCCTCGTTATCGTACCTGTCAACCAGATCCTTAACAAATTTTTGCCAATTTGGCATATATTGATCCTGAGGAGGGCTCTGGTCGGTCATTTTGCCACCCCCTGCATCGGGATTCCATGCATTGAGATCCTTTGAAGCCCACCTCGAAGTGGGGGAGATCCACAGATGCAGGCGCTTGGGTTCATGATCGGGGTATTGATTGGTTCCCTGAAGAACATACATTTCCACCGCATCATCCAGTACGTCCCAATCATACACCCCCTCGCTTATCTCAATATCATCCCACTTGATCCCCCGGATGCAGACTACGCTCCATCCCACATTGTGGAAAATATCCGTGACAACAGGATCTTGATCATCCTTGTCTGGGAACCAGTCCTGCAAACAATCCACACCGGTCATTTCGGCAGTTATGGGAAATACCGATTCTTGATAGGGGAAAGGATCGGGGGTCTGTCCCTCTGCGACGACAGGGATCCACAGAACGATTCCCAAAGCGAAAAGGAAAAGGGTGCAGTATTCTCTCGGTCGTTTCATTCTCGAGCTCCTCCATTGATCCTTACATAGATTGAATTCATCGTCTACTGCTTGATCACGGGAAAATAGTCATCGCTGTTTCCGTTGACGAACGAGACGTGTCCGCAAAACAGGTAGCTCCAGCCAGGGAGGACATATCCCGGTACATTTTGTGTGACTCTCGTCGTGAACACCTCGTACGGTTGCAGGGTCATCGGTTTGGGCCCGTAGAGCGGTCCTTTGGACTGCATGTCATGGGGCACGACCACGTCGGTCCATACTTGGATCGGCTGCACGTCGTCAGTGTTGTTGGTCAGGATCACGTCGTAATCGAAAGATCCTCCGCCATGCGGGATGGCAATCGGTGGGTTGATCGGGATCAGCTCGAGTACCACGTCGGTGCTACCCTCGTTGTCATCCAACTTGCGAGCATGGTAAGGATTGTCGTAGTCCGTCCAGACATACTCACCATCGTGAGCGACTCCCCACCCCCCGCCAAAATAGCGAGATTCGAGTGTGCTGCCGTTGTAATCCAACTTGTACAGGGTGTTTTTCGAGCTCATGACGTAGAAAGAATAGGTATTTCGATTGATCGCGAGGCCTCGTGGGGGGAAGGGCAGATCGGTGTCGATGTGTCCCAGAACCGTGCCGTAGAGCAGATCGATCATGACGATTTTATTGTTATAGCCTTGTGCACCATAGAGGATCATCTGATCATCACAAGCCAAACCATTCACGCTGTTTGTCAGAGCGATATCACCATAGTAGAGCCCGTTATCATATCTGTAGATCAATATCCTCATACCGGAAATGTCGAACGTATAGAGATTACCGTCCCGTACCGCGAGACCGCAGATACCAGAACTACCGGCTTGCTTGCATGGCAAGTAGTAGATGGTCTGACCGGTGTAGGCGTCGGCACCAACGATTGCGTCATGATCTTGTGCAACGTAGAAGATCAATCCGTTTTCGTACGCCAGTCCCATCGATTGCTCTTTCAGGCTGACGGCACCCACGAAATTGCCGAAGCCAGGGGTACGATCGAGATTCGTGGTGCGCGGCTGATGCGTCAGATTTTCGGTTTGTGGTAGGGCCGAGAGCCCTTGGGAGAGACATGTCATGAATACACAGAAACAGAGCAAAAATACGAAAGATTTTACGAGATGCATGAATCGTCCTCCTTGTGATGTCCAAAACTTCCGACTGAGGTGGTGAATCATTGAATTTTGATAACTCCTATCAATTAACGAGCGAAATATCAAACAAAAACGAGAATTGTCTCGGTCGACGCACGGTGATGTTCCTGCAACGTCGTTGTCATTCCTCGGATCACAGCTTCAAGTCCCACGCCTCCAACCATCTCACCGGATCGATGACCACCCTCCATCCGATCCCGGTCGTCGCCGGCAACGAACTCACCTTCTGGACTTGGTACGACATCGAAGACCTCCGGGACTGCGCTGTGGTCGAAGTCTCAACGGATCATCGCAAGTGGGATGATCTCTTGTTTGCGGCGCTTCCTGAAACACTGTACACGCAGCATTGGTTGATTGCTTGATCTATTCTGATATAATGTCCCCACCGAAAGAATGGAAATACCCAGCTCCAAAGGTCCCTGAACAGCGATTCACCCGGGCCGGTCCGAGGAGTAGGATGGAGCAAACTGATTTAGCCACGAAAAAAGGAGGTACAGATGTTTTGCTTCACACCCCGAATGGGTACTATTGCCGTTGTCGCGTTGCTCGTGTCAGCGCTTTCCGGTGACCTCTCCGCCGGCGACATCAACGTTCCCGGCGACTACCCAATGATCCAAGATGCCATCGACGCCGCGTTCAGCGGCGACCGGATTCTGGTCGCCGACGGGACCTACTACGAGAACATCGACTTCATTGGAAAGGAGATCGAGGTACGGAGCGTCAACGGTCTGCCCTCGGTGGTGATCGACGGCAACGGCGGCGGCAATGGATGCCAAATCAAAAACGGCGAAGGACCGGGCGCGATTCTCGCTGGTTTCGTGCTTACCAACTGCGCTCAAGGTATTTACTGCAACAGCACATCGCCCCGTCTCGAGGACCTGAGCCTAACCGGAAATGTCCAAGGCCTCCAAATATACAAGGGCTCGCCTTTCGTCGTGGGGTGCACTATCTCGAACAACACCGCCGATCCCGTCGTGAACGTTTATCAGAGTACGACGAGCTTCACCGAGTGCGTGATCGAGAACAACACGGGCCGGGGAATGACTCTCGATGGCACGAACGCCACGCTCCTGCGCTGCAAGTTTTTCAACAACGTAAGTTCCGGATCGGGAGGCGGCGTCTACTGCGACAACGGTGATGCCGCCGTCTTCACCGATTGCGACATCATGGGGAACTGGGCCTCCAGCGGCGGTGGTGCCGTACTCAACGACTACTGTACGGCACAATTCGTGAACGCCATGTTCTCCGGAAACAATGCCACCTCCATCGGGGGCGGGCTGCAGATCAACAACTACAGCAACCCGACCCTGGTAGACTGCACCATTCAGAGCAACACCTCCGGAGGCGGCGGTGGCGGGATTATTGTGCACAGCAACTGCACGGGCAGCTTCACACGCTGCCAAATCTCGAACAACCTATCGCAGGGCACGAGCTCCGGCCAGAGCGGCGGCGGCGCCAATCTCGGCGGGGCCAACACGGTCTTCACCGAATGCACTTTCGAGGGTAACCAGGCCACGGACAACGGCGGCGGCATCACGATCCTGTCCAGCGCGCCGGTCTTCGAGCGCTGCGTGATAAAAAACAACGATTCAGGCGACCTGGGCGGCGGGATCTACATGACCAATCCCTCGGGCGTCGTCGACCTGGAAAACTGTATGATCTGTGACAATACTGCGGCCAACAACGGCGGCGGGATCTACGGATGGGGGGCTAAGTTGCAGATCACCAATTCCACCGCGGCGGACAACATCGCCGCAGCCGGTGGCGGCTTCTATCTCGAGTACTACACGAGCGACGTGGACCTGGTCAACGCCATCGTGTGGGGGAACACACCCGACTCGATCGCCCTTATAGGTGCGACATGTGACGCGGTCTATTCCGATATCGCCGGTGGCTGGCCGGGCAACGGGAACATCGACGCCGATCCCGAGTTCGTCGGGACCGACGACTGGCACATTGCGGGGAGCTCGCCTTGCGTGGCGACCGGCACCTCGAACGGGGCCGTTTATCCTTTTATCCCCTTTGACGACATCGACGGGGAGGACCGGCCGCAGGGTACCAAGTACGACATGGGCGCCGACGAAGTGGCGGGCGGTGGGTCGGAGTTCTTCCTCGTTGTGTCGCCCGATCCGCTCCAGTCCGGTCAAACCGGCACCTTTACGGTCAATAACGGCCGGCCCTTTGCTGCGACGTGGCTGGGCTACAGCATCGTCGGGCCCGGGAGCTTCTACCTCCCGCCGCTGAACGTAACCCTCGGGCTCAGCAACCCGCGACGGGCCGCCGGGCCGGCGACGACGAACTCCGAGGGAGACGTGGACTGGCAGCTTCCTATACCGGTCATCGCCGCGGGCCGAAGCGTCTGGGTGCAGGCCGTGCAGTACGGACAGGCTACCAACGTGGTGGCCACGGCCGTGCAATAGGAGGACTCGATTGGAAGAGGCCGATCAGGGTCAGCCCGCCCTGGGCCTTCATGTGCGGGTAGACCAGTTGGCCCATGGTGGCATAAACCACGGGGCCTACGTTCATGATGTGCTCCTGTTTCCAGGTACGTTCTTTTGTGATTGTTCATGTCGAATCTGATTGTATTCCGCGACCATGATCTCCACGACCGTGGGCATTCCGGACATGGCCATACCCGATCCCATTCCCAGAAATCCGCTCTCGGAGATGGGTGTGTTCATCACCCGGTCCGGAAATGCCAGGGAACAGATACTTGCTGCCTCCGGAAAACCCGACCAGCTCATGAGGGAAGACCGGGTGCAGCAGGAGCACGCGGTCCGCCCGGATCAGCTCGCGATTGATGCGCAAGTCCACGGATTCCGCCATCAGTCCTGCGCTGAGGGCTTGCACTTCTTCAGCGCTCAGCACGCCAACCGATTCGAGCTGCCCGGGGTCGTTCCAGGCATGGTTGAGGGCGGGGACATCACCGTCCAGATCGATGCCAAGGTGCTGTGTCAGAGTATCCCGCGTCAGGGGAGGATAGGTTCCAAGAGCCACGAGAACCCTGGTGTGAACCCCCGCTTGGCGCAGCCCTGGTAGCAGTTTACCCATGAGCATGGCCATGGAAGCCGTCCGGGTTGTATCGGGAACCACCGGCAGCACTCGCTCGCCCCTTTGCAGGAGAGGGGGCACCTGCTCAGTTAGGAGTGCAGCGATCTGCTGCTCATTCATGGGTTGAATCCTGATGATCCGATAGTTGCTCTGCAAGATCGTTGCGGGTGTCTTCCAGGTGTTCGCGCATGGCCTGGGCAGCAGCTTCGCTGTCCCGTCGTTCAACGGCCGTGATGATGCGTTCGTGCCCTCGATGGGCGCGTTCGATTCCGGTGTGCGAAATGGTCAGCTTGCCACTCTCCCGGCCCAGCCCCACGATGCTGTCCAGCATCAGCTTGAGCACGTCGTTGCCGCAGTATTTTGCGAGCACCTTGTGAAAGTCCGTGTCGGCCTGGATCCAGAAATCCCGGGTGGCATCGGGCGTCAACAACCGCGCCTGGGCTTCACGCATGCTGGCCAGACCGGTCTCGGTCATTTTCAGCGCTACCAGGCGGGCGATCTCCACCTCCAGTAAAAAGCGAACAGACATGGCCTGCCAGAGCAGGTCGGCTTCATCGGGAAGCAACATGGAGAGTGATTTCATGACGGGTCTATGCAGACGGTTGACCACGAGTACGCCCTTGCCGTGCCGTGATTCCACCAGGCCTTGGGACTCCAGGCGCTGGATGGTCTCGCGCATCACCGTCCGGCTCACATTGTATTCCTGGCTCAACTCGGCTGTCGTGGGAAGCCATTGCTCTCCACCGCCCTGCATTTCTAAGATGCTCTGCCCCAGTTCGTTATAAACGTTTTCCACCAGTGATTTCCGGACTTCGCGTCCCATATTTTGCCCCACAAAAAAACGAATTCTGAGAATCGAACCACGAAATAGTGGAAATAGATGATGCATGTTCTGAATACATATGATATGTGATATCATATCTCTTGCTGAATGCAAGAGCTGATCACAGATAATGATCACGAATATTGATTAAAAATAGAACCGGCATCGATTGGAGATTGAACGTGGCATTGCCGATCTTCATGCCCAAACAGGACGGTTCCATCGAGGCGTGTACTCTGATTGCCTGGCATGTTCAGTGCGGTGATCAGGTTTATGCAGGCGATCTTCTGGCTGAGGTGGAATCGGTAAAAGCAACATTCGAGCTGGAAGCCCCGGAGGAGGGCGAAGTGCTGGCCCTGTTCTTTGAGGCTGGTGATCGGGTTCCTGTGCTGGCGAACGTTGCCGTCATCGGGCAAGCCGGCGAGGATGTGGAGGCTTTTCGACCTGAGGTCGCTCATGTCCAGAATGGGCCGGACTTCGGTGCGTCCCGATCAAGCGGCGCACCTCTGAGTCCCCGGGCACAGAGGTTCTTGGCTGATCATCCCTTTGATTGTTCTGCTGTAGAGGGAACCGGTCCCGGCGGACGCATCGTTGAGCGCGACCTGGTCTCTGCTTATCAAAGGGCACCGGATCGGATCACGATCAAGCCGGCCATGGATTCCGAAAAAGAGGTCAAGCCTCTCAGCAGCATCCGCAAGGTGATCGGCCATCGGATGCAACAGTCCGTGGCCACCGCACCCCAGTATACGCTGAACGCGCAGGTGGACGTTTCGACGCTCCTGGCTGAGCGCGGGCGGAACATGAACCATCTGCTTATGTACGCCACGATCCAAGCCTTGAAGACCCATCCCGAGTTCAATGCCGAGCTGATCGATGACGCGATTCATCAGTACGAGGTCATCAACCTGGGATTCGCCTGCAGCACCGAGAAAGGGCTTTTGGTGCCTGTGATCAAAGCCTGCCAAGATATGAGCCTGGCTGATTTGAGCACGCACATACGGGCTTTGACAACCGAAGCCCTCAAGGGGCGCCTCACGCCTGGCCAGTTGCGGGGAGGCACCTTTACAGTTTCCAATCTGGGATCGATGGGAATCACTTCGTTCAACCCTGTGATCCTGACGCCGCAGGTTGCGATCCTTGGAATCTGCGCGCCCCAGCTCGTGCCGGTCCGCCGGGATCAGGAGGTCGTCTTCCGGGAGCACATTACACTCTCATTGACGTGCGACCATCGTGTGATCGATGGGGCGCCTGGCGCTCGCTTTCTGGAAACCTTGAAAATGATCATTGAATCGGGGATGGGGGTGTGAGATTTTCCCCACGTGGATGTTGAGCACAAGAGATGTTAAGCACAAGAAATGACCGATGTGGTCTTGGGAGTGGTGCTGTCCGCGTGCACAACATTGACCAGCACAGCGGACGATGGGAGCGTGGTTCCGGAAAGGCTCAGGTGCGAGTACCAGTGCAATCCTTTGGGCCTGGATGTGGCAGCACCGTGCCTCAGTTGGATCGTGGTGTCAAAGGACCGGGCTCAGCGGGGATCGAAGCAGAGCGCTAATCAAATCCTGGTGGCAGGCAGCCAGCAGGCACTGCAAAAAGACTAGGGCGGCCTATGGGATTCAGGCAAGCAGGATTCTTCCCAATCCCTGCACGTGGTCTACGAGGGCAAACCGCTCGAGAGCCGGATGTGCTGCTGGTGGAAAGTCCGAGTCTGGGATCAGGATGGCAGGCCTTCTCCCTGGTGCGCGCCGGCTTCCCGGTCGATGGGGCTACTGCACAAGTCCGACTGGCAAGCTCGATGGATCACAGATGCCAAGACCAAGGTCAAGATAGACGATTATGAAGCCCGCGACCCCCACAATGGGTATCACAGCAGCCTCGTACCGGGCACCGACGCAGAGAAATGGGTGGTCCTCGATCTGGGGGAGGCGCAGGCCATGGATGGGGTGAGGCTCTTTCCTGCACGGCACTACAACTTTCAGCCTGACACACCTGGTTTTCTTTATCCTCTCAGGTTTCGCATCGAGGTCGCCAAGGAGGAGGACTTCTCCGATGCAATCCTGGTCGTGGATCGCACCGAGGACGATGAACCCATGCCCGGTGCGGAGCCCCAGACCTTCCGGTTCGATCCGATCACAGCCCGCTGCGTGCGCCTTGGCTGCACCCGCCTCCGCAGCCGCGATCCGAACAGCTTCGGCCTGGCCCTGGCCGAGATGCAGGTTCTGCAGGGCGAGACCAATCTGGCCAAGGATGCGGTCGTGAAGTCTCTGGAAACGGTGGAAGCCCATGGCTGGGGCAGGAAATTCCTGGTCGATGGCCGGCTCGGGCCTGACCAGGGGGATTGCCGGTCGTTTCCGGCAGCCATGGTGCGCAAGGAGTTTTCCCTGCCCAGCGAACCTCAACGCGCTTTACTCTACGTCACCGCCAAAGGGCTCTACGAAATACGTTTGAATGGCGAGCGCGTGGGGGATCACATCCTGGCGCCGGAATACACGAACTACGACAAACGCATCCAGTACTAGGTCTTTGATGTCACCCAGTCCCTTAGCGAGGGCGCGAATGCCCTGGGTGCCACCATTGGCGAGGGATGGTACGCGGGCCAGCTATTCCTGGTTCCCCTGGGTCAGCGCTACGGTGCCGTACCCGAGCTTCTGTTGCGCCTTGACGTGGACCTTTCGGACGGCAGCTCCATGACCGTAGTGAGCGATGAATCGTGGCGCGGCACCAATGAGGGGCCGATCCGTTCCTCGAGCATCTTCAAGGGGGAGCTCTATGATGCAGCGCGGGCCATGCCGGGTTGGGACCGGCCCGAGTTCCCGGATGCGGCGTGGAACCCCGTGGCTGTCCAGGAGTCCGGCTCGGCAGACATGGTGTGGCAATGCAATCAGCCGATCAACATGGTCCGGGAAGTGAAGCCCATGGCCGTGACCGAGCCCAAGCCCGGTATGTTCATCTTCGACTTTGGGCAGAACATGGTGGGGTGGTGCCGCGTGAAAGTCAAGTCGCCTGTGGGCACGACCGTCACATTGCGCCACGCCGAGATGTTGAGGTCGGACGGCACCCTCTTTACGGCCAACCTCGGGCCCGCTGTACAAACCGACCGCTACATCCTGGCCAGCGATGACGAAGCCGTGCTGGAGCCCCGTTTCACGTACCACGGCTTCCGCTACGTGGAGGTGACCGGGCTTTCTGAAGCGCTTAGTCTGGACTTCCTGACGGGCCGCATGTTCCACTCCCACGCACCGGATACCGGTTCTTTCGAGTGTTCGAGCCCCCTGTTGAACAAGATCATGGAGATCATCGTCTGGACCCAGAAGGCCAACATGATGAGCATCCCCACGGACTGTCCGCAGCGGGCCGAACGCGCCGGCTGGATGGGTGATATCCAGGCCTTTGCCACGGCCTTTTTCGCCCATTCCACGGAGATCGTCGCCAAGATGGCCCGGGTGCTCGGCCTGCACGAAGAGGCGGCCTATCACGACCAGCTCTTCGGGAAGATCAAGGCTGCTTTTCAGAAAGCTTTTGTTTACGAAGTCGGCCGCATCCACGGCGACACCCAAGCTGGCTATGCCCTGGCACTCAGGTTCAACCTGGTGCCCGATACCCTTCGACCCCAGGTGGCCCGGCGCATGATCGAAGCCCTGCAGCGGTTCGAAGGCCGTTTTTCCACAGGCATCCAGACCACCCACCGGCTCATGTTGGAGTTAACGCGCAACAACTATCATTCCGAAGCATGCCGCCTGGTGCAGAGCCGCACCTTTCCTTCATGGGGTTATATGATCGATCAGGGCGCCACCACCATCTGGGAACGGTGGGACGGTTTCGTGGCAGGGCAAGGTTTCAACAAGTCGGGTATGAATTCCTTCAACCACTGGTCCTTCGGCGCCGCGGGGGAATGGATCTGGCGCCACCTCGTAGGCATCCATCCCGATGAGACCGCTCCTGGTTTCGAGCACTTCCTGATCCGCCCCCGGCCTTCCCATGGCCTGACCTGGGCCAAGGGCAACTACGATTCGATCCGCGGCAGGATCGCGAGCCATTGGAAGATCGAGGATGGGCAATTCCACCTCGAGGTGACCGTGCCTGCCAACACGGAAGCCACAGTCTTCGTGCCCACGAGCAATGCAAGCCAGGTGACGGAAAATGGCATGCCGGTTTCAGCGGCGAAGGGGATCAACTACTTGGGCACCGAAGGGGATGCCTCCATCTACCGCGTAGCCTGAGGTACCTATCTCTTCAGTGCACCCTATGATGGATGACAGACGTTTCAGTCTGAAAAGACCCGATCCACCTTGTCGACAAAGATCAAGTCGCTCTCAGAGACACCATCGATCCCGTCAATATTGTCAACGCCAATGAAAAAGCGCGTGAATTCGTCGACGACGGTTGAGTCAAGCTTTGCTGCGGGCGAGATACGCTTTTCCTTCAAGAGCTCGGCCAAAAGCTTCTCGCAGAAGAGATCTACTACGAGCTTGGCATCGAGAACTGGTATGTGACCTTATCAGCAACGAGCAGCATGCGCTTCTGGTCGCAAAAGGGGCAGAGCCAGCTCTTGCAGGAAAAAACAATTAGGTTTTTTTTGCAACACTTAGAACATAAGAGAAGTTCTTTACGACACTTAAGATATCGAATGATGACAGAATATGACGACCTCGGAGTTGCCTTGGAATTCACCCGGCATGACACGAAACACGCAGATCGGAGTTGATCTCAGAGCTGCCAGGAATCATAATGCACTTTTGCGGTCTACAACAAAAGAATTTAGATGTGTTTCTATTATGTGTACGGTTCCTGCTTTGAGTTATCTGGTGGTAAAGCATCGGTTCACCGGCTGACATCCATTTCGCCGACATACTTGACTAAAAGTTGGATCTGTTGGTAAACTCTTCAAAAGATTTGTGTGAGAATATTAAGATTGTTTTATGCGTAGAAAAACAGTGATGAAAAAATCGTCAGGGAAATATCGGAAAATTGATCAGCGTCATCCGGAAAACATTTCTCTGGGTTTAGAGACGTGTCGATCAATATTCTGATTTTTGCTGATTCGGTGAACGAACGGGCGGTGATCTTCCGTCGGCTCCTTTGATGAGTCACATTAGTGCGGTAATGCGACCTTGAGGAACTCGCTGGTGCGCTATACGGTTACTCTCGGCGGATGCTCGGCGCGCACCACTAGCAGTTGGAGGCCTTACAGCCGCGAGTGTACCGAGATGAATAGCTTTTCGCGCTTGACAGTTCGGGGATAACACAAGGCGGGGTGGCCTGCATTAAGCAACGCTCGGAAAACTTCGAACCCTTGACAAGCGCGAGGGATTTTAGTGAACCAGGAGGAAAGCACGCGCCGGGATGATCACATTCGAGGCAGAGAATGTCCTACGCCACATTGAGACACGTTGGCAAAGACCAAGTACCTTAATCATACTCAACGATACGGTCCTAATGAAAGCTACAGAGATTCTACCTATGAGTCGTGATATAATGGCTGAGGATTGTGCGATCCCTGCTGCCCTGGTGCTCCTTATAAGCGTGGTCTGGTATTTCTCAACCTGTTTCTCCTCACCAAGACGAGAACGACTCGGAATTGAAATAGAGATTTTAAACAGACTCATCTCAAACAAAACTCTGGTCCAAAAATGGTTCACTTTTCCTTTTCGAAAACTCAAGGAAAGGACGAAAATCGTTCAACCCATTAAAGAAATTGATTTATTATATCTCTATTCTCGAAGGATGACAAAGGAACACCAAGATTGCGCTGAGAAGGTTCTCAAAAAGTCGCGGTTTTATCCCATGATCTGTGGTCGGGCTGAAGATAGGACTATCGATAAACGACCGTGTTACTACGTTGTTCTCAACGGCTATGTTTGTCACGGCCTAATAGCGACGGGGTTAAGTGCAACGTCTGGCAGAGATTTTCTCGAATTTCTATATGAGAAATGACTTTGCCAAACGAGAACGAACATTTTTTGTTTACGGCTATAGTAAAGACACTAGGAGTTGTCACAGAGTACAATGTTGGGATAGCGGCCTTATTGTCAAAAGAATTTCGGTGTGCATTGTTTTTTGTAGGAAAGGGAGTAATAGAATGATGAGACTGATTGGTACTCTACTGTTATTTGGTTTTCTCGGCACATTTTTAGATTCAGCATACGCAGATTTGAGTGATGGATTGGTTTGCCATTTTACATTCAGCGGAAATGCGAACGATGAAAGCGGGCACGGACACGACGGGAAAGTATACGGGGCGACCTTATGCGAAGATAGATTTGGCCGTGCAAATGAAGCATATCGGTTCGACGGGTACAACGATTATATTAAGGCAGATGCAACGGGCTTACCCAAGGACGAAAGAACCACGTCATTGTGGTTTTATGCAAATACTTTGGGCACTAGACCTATCCTTCTTGCCTACGGGGGTAATGGTGGCCCTCCGGGTACTAGTCATTGTCTAAACATAAATGGTGGAGGTATTCCGGCCATTACCGTTGGCAATCATTGGGGATCTTACGCGCTATTTTATTATTACAGTGTTGAGCCCGTGGGGCAATGGGTACATTTGGCCGCAACCGTTGATGTCAACGGTACTAAAATGTACGTGAATGGATATGAAGTGGCTTCGAATGGTATTTATATCAATAATACGTATGTGGACGGAAAAGATCTTGCGCTAGGAGTGCACGTTAGTCCATATGGTATAGCACCTTATTCTGATGGTAACTGTGGCTATCTCGATGGCATGTTAGACGATATTCGCGTTTATAATCGTTCTCTGTCTCACAACGAAATCAAGGAATTACATTTATCTGAGCAAATATTCTGTGACATCAAGGCGAACGGGAGCGACGACCATCTTACGATCGACAAGGGGATGAGATTGCAGATAGAAGTATCGATAGCACCGGGAAATCTTGTTGGTGAGGCAGCAGACTGGTGGACGCTAGCAAGAACTGGGTCGGATTGGTACCATTACAACTTGATCTTCGGCGGCTTCACCCCGGGGTTTTGTGCGACCCATCAAGGGCCGATGCACTCGATGGGGCCAGATACTGTGTACAACGGGGCAAGTCTTCCTGTGGGGAAATACTTCTTCTATTTCGGGGTGGACTTGAACATGAACGGCAGTCCGGACGTGAATCAAATAGTCTACGATTTGGTAGTGGTTGTTGTGCAGTAGTGATTCGTTCAGCGGGACTAACCCTGCCTTAATTCAAAGAACGTTTGAAGCTGTAGATTTGAAGGATCGCAACGAGTTCCGTGACCGCATACTTCTCGGTCTCGCCCAGGGACTCATAGAATTTCCAGCGCCCGTGAGGCCGTAGGCTGTGTAGGGTGTAAAAAGTATCTATCCAACGTTGAGTGCTGAGCAAGCAGGTTCGTCCGTCTCCAGCCCGGGACGAGTTCCTGGGAAAGGAGGCGATGGAGGCGACGGAAAACGCGCGGGCGATGGAATAAGAGGTCCAGGTGGCAATGCCGGTCATGGTGGTCACGCCTTCTATTACAATGACAAATACCACGGATCTGGCGGAAGCGCCGGAGACGGTGGTGATGGAGGAAGCGGTAACGGAGAAAACGGCGTAGATGCAGGCGATGGCGGAAACGGAGGTCCACCAGGAGTAAAAGGCGAAAGAGGTACGAAGGGCCTCGGCCACCCAGGTAGATATCAACAAAAAGGAAATCCTGGCAAGGGCAATCCACCTGGCCACGAGGGCCAAGATGGCAAACCAGGTGGCTGGTCACACGGCACGGATGGTAAGGAAGGCCAAGACTGTGAGTTTCGAAGTTTGAAAAAGAGATGACCAAAATAATTATTTTAGTGGCAGTTTTACTTCTCTGCTGCTTCGTATTTTTCTTGGTGTCGAGTTCATCTGCGGATATGGTGACGGCAGCAAGGCAGGCACTCTTTAGCAAGGCAGGCACTCTTTGTAGGTACGACCGGTTTTTTGCGAGTTTCAGAAATTGTCGCTTTGTTCTCATGGATTTTCGCCTCGAGGACCACCATTGGAGAAACGGGAAAGGGTGGCAAATTCTGTTAGATCGATGCCACTTTACCCTTATGTATGAAGGTGATGTCTTCAACAACATGACTGTGGAACTCTTCAAAGAGAGATTTGTGAAATATCCCTTCAGCAATGAAAACGTGGTCGCGATTTTTCAAGACTGCGTGCTGAATCCTGAGACACCACTGCCCAGGCAGGGCGAGACTATCAAAACGTACCGTGAGGATTTCAACTTCGAGGAATTTCTCTCGAGGTTCCCCGATCGGAATTGAGGAACGCCGGACGCTGCTTTACGGCACCGTATTACTTACGAACCGGCGACTGTCGGCTTGCGTTGAGGATGGTTGCGACGTGCGCAGCCAGTACCTCTACGTGTCGACCGATATTCCTCGCTTGTCGGCAAACCTGGCCTGCCTCAAGACGCTCGTACGGTACTCGGATAAAAGTTTCAAGTTTCAAGTGCGTGGAGCGCCCGTTGTCTGCGACGTTAAAACCAGGCAACTTTCATGCAAGCGTAGGAATGCACCTCTCGAGTCTATTGAAGGCAAGATCCGGCTTCAGATGCTCGTGGATCGGACCTCGCTGGAGATCTTCGGGAACGACGGTCGTGTTTACATGCCCGTGGGAGTGATCCATCCCAATGTTGATAATTCGATAGCCGTATTCTCCAAGGGTGGAACCGCCAGAATCACCACGCTTAATGTCTATGAATTGAAATTGACCTGGGAGTAGTGCCGATTCAACGTTGATCGTCAGTCGTTGGGTAAATCCAAGGTAAGTTTGGACAATAAAAGCTCATCTAAAAAATCGTCGAAGTAATATTCATCGACAGTATTGCGTTCAATGGAGACAATTTTCGGCTCGATGTCAACCTGCTCGTCGCCATCATAGATATGTGACTTCAACTCTTCGAGAGATTGAAGGACATTGGTTATTGTATCTCCGTCGATCTTTCCGGGAAGTGGAATGAGCGGCGAGATGCTCCTGCCGCTGATACCGAGGGTCTGTATGAAGAATTTGCCTGTGATATTTTGACCTTCGGCAGCGGATTCCAGATCAAAGAGATGGCTTATTTTGAAACCGCCGCGGCTGACATTGAACTCCACTGTCATTCGAAATCCAATACCTATGTTCACAGGGACGATGAAATCGACGCTCGATACTTCTGGATGCGAGTATTCAAGGGCAGATCTTCTGTTCCGTGTCACAGGTGTGAGATCATAAATATCATCTGTGAGAGTATCAAATCCTACATGTCGTGTCGTGTACTTGATGTAGTCCAAAACGGCCTTGTATTGGTTCCCCTCAACGGCGATAGAGAGTGGCTTCCAGGTAACTTCCCCCCGGCTTCCAACCTCACCGATGGAAAAACGGCTCGCTTCGTTTTTGAGAGCCGATAGCAGCTTCTCGTTATTGACGCCTGCTTGTGGCTCTATAACGATCGGAATTGGAGTGATCGGGGTGTAGACCACCTTCTCAGCGTCGTAATCATAGCTCCGCCGTGACGACGTACACGCACACGCGGACAGCAGAAACGATATACAAACAAGAGAGATCTTCCAGTACATACGAACCATCCTCTCGATCAGCACTGTTCCAGTTGCATCAGACACCACGGAAATATTTAACCATATTTTGCCACGACGTGAAGACAATATTCAACCCGCCGTGTTTCTTAGCAGTACCAGGTCCCCTCCCCAACATCCAAAGGCTCGAAAAAGCCCACCGGACCATGTTCTGGATGTATTTCTAGAGTGCGTTCCTGTTTGAGTCCGTGTGGCTCACGGTCTCATCGCAGTGCAACTGCTTGATGTGGTTCTCATTGACTGGTATGTTGGTCGTAGAAGCGAACACCACACTTCAAGGTGCCGAAGAGGGCCGCCGTATCGGTGCAGGCGCTCTGGGAGTCGGCGAGCGTGGAGGAGCAGGAAGCTACCCACAAGGCGGGAGTGGCGATCCTGGGGATTCGGCTGGGACAGGCGAGCAGGACGGAGGTGGCGACACGCTTGGGGATCCCACCGATGTGGGTGTGGCGGCTGGCGCAACAGGCGCTGTCGGGGATAGTGGCAGGTCTCTTGAAGCAGCCGCGAGGCAAGTCGCAATCTCCAGTGGGCGAGGAGAACCCCTGGAAGCCGGAGCAGAGGATCTTTTAGATGGAGAAGGAGCTCGTGAGCCTACGGTAATCCATCTCGCGCGGTCGATCGGCCGACGAACTGCGAGAGCACAAAGCCGGCGCGTACGAAACTTACTCTTACACTACGGGAAGATCGCAAGAACATTTTTGCAGCATTTCAGGAGGGCGTTTTTGTCGCAAACAGAAAACACAAGAAACTGCAACCTGAACACACAGTGAAACTATTTTTCGATGGCGGTGATGAGCCGGAGGGCGAGTTCATTATACAACTTTCGAAGAAGTATCAGGGTAGAAAATCATGGCCTATGCTCTTCAGATTTAATGGTCCAGGAAGCACCGGAAAGCACATGTCGCAGACGTGGACCGCGGGGGTGGCGGACAGGACTGGCTTGCTCGTGACCTCGTCGTAGCGGTGGTGTGCGAAGGTCGTAATTAGCGGAACGACGAGGGTGACGCCTACGACGCGTGGTTTATGGAAATGTCCGTTAACACGTTCAAGACGCTCGGCGATCACAGCAGCCGTACCTCAAATGTACCGCTGTCCTACGACGATCGTCTTCGCGGTGCTTCGCTGCGCCAATAGTCATGGATGAAGTTCAAGGCATGCCTTTCCGACGGAACGAGTCTCGGATCCGAGATAGCCGTGCCAGATACCTTACAGCGCCGATCGCCAGGTACTGCCGAGCCCGTCCGGATCGGTGCAGTGCTCCACGTGCGATGCTGGGCTTTCAGTGGAATTAATTGGAGGCGGGTGTACTACGCGACGTCTACGCATTAGAGATTCGAAAGGTTGGGGTTGTCCAGGGGTATTCCGCTGAGCTCGACGCACTATCGATATGGGCGTCACCGATTCTTGTGATGGCGACGCGGGGGCTACCATACCGATATTAGATTGGAATTTCTTAATCCGATTTATAGATCACATCAATTTTTAATCTTGAAAAACTGGGTTTCTACGTCGAAATCAGCGCGCCGGCGTCATGACGCTGCTGATATTGCATGGTCCCTTGTTTCCTTGAATTGAGTAATAATCATACCCCGGAGAGAGGACTTGTGTCAGTCGAAAGATCGGCGGGGGCCTTCGTCGGCTCCTTTCGAGCGCGTGGGATGCGGCGGATCAGCGCCAGAGATGGCTGCTGACGTACCTGGCCGTTCGGGTTTCGCCGAAGCGGTTCTGGAAAACCTTCCTCGAAGCCGCGTCGGCTTCGAGGGACGCGTCGGTGATTCCGAGGAACGACTTCTGTGCGGCGCATTCCTCTTCGGATTCCCTGACCGCCTTCTCCAGGCGGTCGAGAGGCTTGACCAGCCCGGCGGCCCTGGCGCGGGGAGCGAGATCCGCGAGACGGCGCGTGACTCCCAGGGCGTCCGATGGCAGCGGGCCTCCCAACTCGAGCAGGGCCGTTTCCATGGCGAGCCTCGTCTCGAGATCCCGCCTCACTCTGTTCGCGAGGGGCTCCGGTTTCCAACCTTTCATCCCCTCCGCCAGCATCGGGGCCTGTTCCAGGAACTCATCGATCCTGCCCTCGAAGAGCGCGGCGAACGCCTCCGCCACTTTGTCCCGGGGAGCGCCGGCATGCAGGACTCCGAGGATTTCGAGCCCCACTTCTCTCGCGGGATCGAGGCGCGCGCAGAAAACGGGTCCGTAGGGAACAGGAATGTCGGGAGGCCATCCCGCTCCCTCGGTCCGGATCCCCCCGATCGGCGTGGGCCGGTCGGTGACGCCGAGAAAAAAGGTCGCGAGACCGGAGGGACAATCGAAATCATCGGGGACGATCGCCCATCCGCCGGTGCTGCGCCCGACGGAGATGACGCGTCGTGTCTCGCTCATGGCCAGGGTGAACGTCTCGGCCGACGAGACCTGGTTTTCGTTCTGGAGCATGACCACGGGGCCGTCGAACTGCCAGAAGCCCGAGGCCCCGATGGGGGGCGCGGTCCCGTTTTCCGCGCCGTCGGAAAAAAAGCGTCCGGCCATGCCCCTGGCGTACTTGTCCGCGCCGCCGCCCATGTTCCTGCAGTCGAGAAGGAGAGCCTCCATGCCCTCGAGTTCGTCGACGGCTCTGTGAAAGGCCATGTTGGTCCAGAAATCCATGCTGCCCGTGATGCGGAGGTATCCGATCTTCCGGCACCGGTCGCTGGCGAGAAAAGCCGAAACGGCTCCCTTCTCCCATTCCACGCCTTCGGGAAGGGTCGCCCTCATCGAAGAGAAGGACTTCCCCTCCGGGCTTTTGCGGTGAAGACGGAACGTTTCGGTTTTCAGCTGCGGTGTGATGAAGAGGATGTCCATCTCTTCCCGGTCGCCGAACTGAAAGAACGTTGCCCCGATCGAAGCGAAGAGGGAGTGATCGGAAGAGTGTCCCCGCCAGGTGCAGATCCGGCGCTTTTCACGTTCCACGGCGATCCAGGCCGGCTCGCCGTCGATCGCCGCAATGATGGAGCCGGGAGGGACCGTTTTCAGCAGGGAGTGTCCATCCCAGGCGCCTCTGAGGACGAGAAGGCCGTCGTCCCAGCCGATCCAGAGGCCTCCGCCGGAGTGGCCGCTCCATTTCGAAGGAAGTCGTTTCCTGTCCACGCAGGTCCGGGTCACCACCGAGTGGCCGTCGCGCAGCGTGGCCAGGAGCTGCATGACGTTTCCCACGTGCTCCACGTCGCTCCCGCACTCTTCGAAGAGCGGACGGAAGCGGGCCGTGATTTCCTCCCAGTCGATCTTCTTCGACTTCAGGCACGGGTACTTCTCCGCCACCGTCCGCTTGATGAACTCGAAATCTTCCACGTACTTCGAGCGATCGTCACCGGCGGCTCGTGCTTCGGCGGCGTCGCCGCTCGCGGCGGGAAGGATGAACGCGACAAGCAGCGTCAGAAGGCGAAAAGGTGTCCTGTCCATTCCGGCTCTCCTTTCCTGGATCGATTCCGGCAAAACTCAAGGGACGGCGGAAAGGTCGAAGAAATGACAGCCCAGAAAATGCCGGGGTAAGACCGATGTGTTGTGCGGGGGAGGTTCATCGGTAGTGTCTGGCCGATCTTGGGGGCCGTCATTTTGGGCGGGACGGTTCGCCGAACGGTCCCGCTGGGAGCTGTTCGGGGCTTTCGCCGGGAGCGGCCATCGTGTAGAGGATCAGGTCGTAGAGACCGGTTGGCAGCCGCAAACCCAAAAGAAGGAGCGGCGCGAGTAAGCAGAATACAGGAACGAGCAGGCCCGCGATCCAGGTTCCGGTTCCGAAGAGGCCGGGCAGGTCGAGGGTGGTCAGAACGAGAACGCTCGCGACCGCGGCGGCGAGCCAGTAGGCCCGCATGATGGGCAGTCGCCGTCGGGAACGGATCCGGTTGTCGACCGCGATCCGTTGGCGCAGCGATTGCTGAAATCGATCGGAAAGGCGAGGCGTCTCGGCGTCCTGATAGAGCGCGCGCAGTTCCACGTCCGCCGCCCACTGCTCGCGACACCCGGGGCACCGGGCAAGGTGTTCCTGCCAGGCGGCTTTCTCGGCCTCGGTGGCTCCGGCGACGATCCTTTTCGGGGAGTTATGGCTTTCCCGGCAGGGTTTACTCATCTTTCGCCTCCCGCATCAATGCCTTCGCCAGACGGCTCCTTGCGCGGTGCAGGTGGGATTTCACGGTCCCCTCCCTGGAATTCAGGACTCCGGCGATTTCCGACACCGGCATGTTCATCCAGTAGTGCAGGTGCACGACTGTTCTGTACGGTTCGTCCAGGTTCTCGACGCACCGGAGAACGCGCCGCCGTCGCTCGCGTGCGTCGGCCGCCCGGGAGGGGTCGTCGTGCGGATCGGATCGGGTACTGCCGGGGAGAGAATCCTCACCGGAATCCGGGAGCCGTTTCAGCGCCTTCTTCCTGTGCTCGAGCGCCAGGTTGTAGGTGATGCGATAGAGCCATGTCGTGAAGCTGCTTCGCATCCGGAAGGTCGACAGCTTTCGGTAGACCTGCACGAAAACGTCTTGAGTCGCGTCTTCGGCCTCGGCCGAGAGACCGGGGCCGATGACCGAGGCGGCGAGACGGTGAACGCGGTCCTTGTGACGGGCCACGAGGCGTTCGAAATCCCTGTTCGAACCGGTGGCCAGGAAGCCCCTGATCAGGCAGTTGTCGTCGTCGGCGCGTTCGCGGGCCGGGCCCGCATCCCATGCGACGACGAGATCCAGCAGGGAATTCACATTTGCTGCGCTTGCGTCCATTTCCGTGTCGGTTCTCCGCGTTCCTTGTTACTGTCCCGGATTATACCCGCTTTTCGTACTGGCGCGTGAGAGTCCAGAAGAGGAGCAGCCCGAGCCCCACCAGGACCGGGATGATTCCGAGGGGCCAGAAGAGGGGGACGTCCTCGAAATCGACGAAGGGCAGGCTGCCCATCACGCCGATCCCCCCGAAGAGGAACAGGAGGCCGAGACACAGCGCATAGACGCGGATCCACAGGATCCCGTTGCCCGAGATGCCCTGAGCGGAGTCCCTGTCCGCGCTCATCTGGAAGAGTTTCCCGAGCAGGTCGTCGTGCCCGATTTCGGAAAGAGGAATGCCCTTCTCCATCGCCTTGATCCTTTCGTTGTGGATCATCTCTGAAAGCTGCATCAGCTTTCTTTCCCGCACGTACCGGCCGAGGGTGGCGAATCCGATACAACCGAGAATCAGCAATACGACGCCCAGAAATTCCATGCTTGTCTCCTTTCGCGTTCGTTACGATCGACACCCTTTAGAGGGACCGGTCCTTTTCAGGGTTGCAGGGAATGTCATCGGATTATGATTTTCCCGGACCGCCGGGGCAGGGTGTTCCGGGGAGGCGCTCACTCGGGGGGATCGATGAAGACGCCGTTCAGCACAACGTTCTCTCCCCCTTTTTTCTGCAGCCGGATCTCGGCATCTCCCTGAACGAGCCAGCTCAGATAAACGCCCCGGGCCGTCTCCTCGGTCGACAGGGACAGGGATTCCTCGAGACCTCCAGCCTGTAGCCGTTTTGCGGACGCGCCTCCCTGGCAGGGGGAATCCAGGCCGCTCCTCTTCCCCTGCTCTCCTTCCAGCGGCCACCGGTGCCGACCTCCTTGCCGGCATGGGTGCACGCGGGGGGCGTCCATTCCTCGGGCGCACAGGGTCTCATCTTCATCCACAGCCGCCCGGTGTATCTCGTGTCGAGCCCGGCTGGACCCTTCGGTGTCCACGACGCCGTCCGGTAGATCTTCCCGTCGGAAAAGACCGCCAGCAGACCGAGCGCCTTCGGAACGTACCAAACGCCTTCGTCGCCGGCATACAGCTCGACGCGTGGCGCGAGATACTCTTTTTCCGGCAGGCGGAAGCGCCCTTGCGTTCCCCGGAGCGCGCCGACCTGCTTCCCGTTGACCCGGAGCTCCATCGTGTCGCACGAGCCGACATGTTCTCCCTTCACGGTCAGGATGTAGTGCTCGATCCCATCGGGCGGGGAGCACTCCGCGCCGTGAGCGGAGGGCGTCTCGAGGGCGCCCTCGACGGGTGGGAACAGTCGAGTGCGCGTTGCCGCGATCTCTTCGGTGGCCCGGTCGAGCAGCTTCGGCTCCGGGCCGTGGCCCGCCACGAGGACCGAGGACGTGCCGTGCCGCTCGAAGAAGACGGTGGCTTGGCCCGGACGCGTGTCGAGCCGGGCGCGATAGGGCGGCCCGTCGGCGGAGTAGACGTGGGCCCACTGCAGGTCCCCGGTCCGTGCGCTGTCGACCGTGACGGCGGCGGGACCGACGTGACTCGACCGGCGGCTGAGGAAGTGCGTGAGGGACGTCACGGGCACGACGGTGTGCCCATTGCCATTGATGTACAGGTTCGCCCGGTTCGCGCCATCCACCGTCACGCAGCGGGCGGCCAGCACCTGGCGCTTGCCCCGTAGCGGTTCGAACAGGGGGGCGTAGATCTCCAGCATGTCGGCGGCGCGGGGATTGGCCCTCTGCTGGGAGATCGGGAATTCGTGGGCGATCATGTGAGGGAACCAGGCCCAGTGCAGACGCCGCTTCAGTTGCGCTTCGAATCGGAGCAGGTCGCCGTCGTAGGGGACGCGCTGAGTCCAGGCCGCGGCCGGCCGTCGCGGCGTCAGATAGGCCAGCAGGGGCAGAGGATCGCTTTCGTGGCAGACGCCGTCCGTGTCGCGCATCACCTCCACCCGCCAGAACTGGTTGACGAGGACGTGCTTGCCGGCGGCATGGGCCATGCGGCAGACATCGCGCACGGCATCACCCACGGGGAGCGCCATGTTCTCGACCGGGCGGTCGCCGATCATGGTCAGGCCATCGGAATGCGCCCAGTCGATGCCGCTCGCCCAGTCGAGGCGGTCGATGGCGAATCCCTCGAAGTGAGGGATCCGTTCGATGTGCCGGCGCACCTGCTCGCGCAGAAAGGGGCGGAGCGAATAGTTCGCCCCGGGATTCATGGCCATGGCCCCTTCCCAGGTGCGGATGGCGTCGCCTTCCGCCGTCTTCATCAGGGCATCGGCGAACACTTCGCGCAGACGCCGCCCCGCCTCCTCGGCAGTGCCCTCCTTGCCGCCGTAGCCGCCGTATTCGGTCACGTTGAAATAGGCGTAGGTGGCAATCCCGTGATCGTTCATCTCCCTGATGAAGGCGTTGATCCGGTCGTCGCCCATGGTCTGCCCCAGTTTCCACCCCTTGTTGTAGGTGTAGGGATGCCACGTTCGCTCTTCCGGAAGGTACTCGCCCAGATGGGTGAACCAGAAGCTGGACCACAGGTAGCGTATGTTCTGCCGGGCCATCTCCTCGTAGTCGGGGTGGTCGTGGATGTGGTGGTAGTAGAACGCGCCCTCGTTCCGCCCGGAGGGCAGCACCGGTTCGAAGTAGCGGGGGAACAGATCGCAGTAAGCTTCGAGGGCGGCCCGGTAGTCCGCCGCGTGGGTGAGGAAGAGCAGTGTCAGCTCCGAAGGCCGCCCCCCTCCCATGCCGCGTCGCGCCAGGGTCAGACGCAGAGTCCCTCCCTCGAACCATTCGACCTGCAGGTGAGGGATGTTGGCGTCGGCCGGCAACGCCACGGTCAGCGCGGTGTCCGTGGCAGGGTCCAGAACGCTCACCAGTGGCAGGCAATACCCTTCGCCTCCGTTCCAGTCGTAGCGCGCGTACACGGGAGGCCTGTACGAAGGGTGCCGGGCGACATCCATGACGCCGCGCTCGGAAGGCGTGAAGATCCTGTCCGATCGTTTCAGCAGGGGCAGGTCGACGACGAGACGATGCTCCACCCGTTTTGCATCACCTTCAAACGCCAGGTGCCATTGCAGAGCGGTGACGACCGCCGACCAGCGGTGCGCTATCGTGAGATCGAGAGGCCCGAGCTCCCCCGCAAAGCCGGTCCGATCCTGATGCAGACGTTCCGGCGATGCGGCAGCGCCGGTCACCACGTTCGTCACTTCCAGAGAGGCCGGCGCGTGGAGCCACGCTCGCCCCGAGCCACCTATGGAGTCGATCCGGACCGGCAACCCGGACTCCGCGTGGAGGGCGACTGTCAGGCCGCCTCCCTGAACCGACAGATCGGCGCAAAAGACGGGAACGGACAGCAACAGGACAGCGAGGAATAACCACGAGGGATGCTTCATTAGAAAACCTGTCTGATGCTACTCCACAGCCAGCACCATGAGGTTTGTAAGCCGCGATCCCGTAACGAAGAGGCCAACAAGCGCCTGAAATGGATATTCTTCGCCGGTCTGCCATGAGCCCGGCACAGCCGCAGTCAGCGTGAGTACCCCATCGGCAGGGATGAAGCCGAGGCCGACTTGGGACATGATGGGGAGTTGCAGGTAACCGTAACCCCACGCCGTCTGATAGGGAGGGTCCTGCACACCTGAACCCTGTGCCAGCGTGACCGGTTCCGCCGGATCACCGATGACCCGGATGGAGATCCACTGACCTGCCTGGACTGAACCGAGATGGTAAAGATGGGTGTGGAATTCGTCGGCACCTATGTCGACAACGTTCTGGTGCACGCGCGGATCTCCTTCGAAATCTCGCAGGAGGGCCGGTGGGACGCTGTTGTTGTTGCCGGCGGAAAGGCATGGCGAATCGAATGGGATGTGATAGTCCCCGATCGCTGGGTCAACGAAGAGAGGGTCCGAATCGATCATGCCAGAGCCCCAGAACAAGGTGCTTTGAGTATCGTAGAAGGCCGACAATTGTCCCCCTTCAACGTCTGAGAACTCGATTTTCAGGGCCGAGCCATGTTCCAGAGAGATTTCCTTGCCCGTCCCCGCGCTGTTGCCCCACAAAATCGTGTTCCGGATCCTCGTCTGGGAGTCATAGCAGGAGATGCCGCCACCCGCACCCGCCGAGTTTCGCGAGATCGTGTTGTTCGTGATGGTCAGGAACGAGTAGTCGCCGTCGATCCCACCGCCATTGCGACGAGCAGAATTTCCCGAGATGATGTTGTTCACGATGTTTGGAAAGGAACCGGGGTAGCAGAATAGGCCGCCTCCATCGTATAATACCAAGTTATTCGTGATGGCGTTGTTCATGATGACCACAGAGGTTGAAGAGCAGAAAATCCCACCCCCGAAATAGGCGGAGTTCCGCGAGATGGTGTTGTTCCTGATCGTCGGCGAGGCGGCATCACAGTAAATGCCTCCGCCGTTGAGGTTGCCGAAGAAATCGGGAGTCCCAGTTCCATTGGTTACTTCGAATCCATCCAGCACAGAGTCTGCGTTCTCCCCAGATTGAAACGTGACAACACTCCCAGACTGGCTCCCATCGATGGTGGTCACCGCTGCCCCTTGTTCACTCTTCAGGAGGATCGTCCTCCCCACGAAGTCGATATTTTCATAGTACGTCCCCGGCCGGATAATCACCGTATCGCCATTGGACGAGGCGTTGATAGCGCCCTGGATGGTCGTGTAGTGGTCCGGCACGAAGATGGTGGCGGAGATGCCGATAGGGGAAAGAAGGGCGAGGGCGATCAAGATCAATCCGCAACGCATGATAAGCCTCCAAATGAAGTTGTATGTCGTCTACTGGAAGAAAATCTCGTCTTCGTAGTTCGTCCCCGGTCGGACGATGATGGTATCCCCGTTGGGCGAAGCGTTGACGACGGCCAGGATCGTGGCGTAGTCGTCCGGAACGTAGACGGTGGCGCCATCGGCACCTGATGAGACGAACAACAAGACCAAAATCGGTAAAAACAGTCCCCTTGGCACGTTAGCTCCTCTTTTTGAATAGGTTGACCACGATGGTCACCACTGTCCATGCCGTGGCGGTGCCAACACAGGCTGAGTACTAAAAGGTAATAGAGGAATCCGCTTGCGAGATTTGAGGATGCAGATCGATTTTTCGGAAAAAAATATAGCCTCTTGTCCGGTTGCGATGCACGTCGGACGTGAGGATGCGCACCGGCTCGAGGCGAAAGGCGTTGTCCACGAACGAAGGACGGCTGCGTCTCGAGAGGGGCGCCCTGTTCGACGATTGGACTCGGGGGTTGACAATCGCCTCGCCGGTCTCGAAGGTGGTTGGTTCGGAGACATCACCCGAAACGGAGGATCTTATGCTTGCTGGAATGATGCTCGTTATCGTGGCCGCGATCTGCCTGCCGGAAACGGCGGCGCTGCCCGCGCTGCCCGCGCTGTCGCTCGACGACACGGCGGATTCGCCGGAGGTTGCGGTTGATTACACCTTCGACAGCGCCGACGACGCGTCGCTCTTTACTGCCACGGCAAAAGGCGAGGGCACGCGCTACAAGTCCAAACCCAAGATCCACGACGGCAAGCTCTCCCTGCTCGAATCGTGGTCGAAATTCTTCACGACGGTTGCCTTCAGCGCGCCCGCGGAGGGATTGACGCGCGTTGTGGAGGCGCGTTTTGCGCTGATCATGAACACGGGCACGGAGGGAGCCGGATTCGTCTGGCTCGACGCGGACCTTTACGGAGAGGAGGGCAAGGCGCCTGGGATCACAGAATGGGAAGCGCCGAGCATGGACGGGTGTTTCAGCGTCGGTTTCGATGCCTCTAACCCACCCAACCGCGATCCGTTTCGTGGGTCGGGCAATATTTACGATCGGCCGCAGCACGAGATCTCGCTTCACTGGGACGGAATGGAGATCGTGAAGAAGACAACACCCATGGATTTTCGCGACGAGAAACCGCACGCCGTGAGGATCAAGGTGGAGTACGTGGCAGGGGGCGGCGCGGTGAGCGTCTTCATCGATGACACGGCGATCTTCGAGGAGTACTTCATTCCGTCGCTGATCGCGTACAGGGGGCGCCCGGCGTTCGGCGCTCGCAATGGCGAGACCGCGGGCGACGTGCTCATCGATGATCTCTCGATCGTCTGCCGCGAACCGATCGAGCCGTTCGCGCCGCCTGTCGAGCTGGTGGCCATCGACCACAAGATCAACGACGCCAAGCATCCCCGCAACGAAGCAGAGGTCGATTTTCCGGAGGATGTGAGCGGATTCGGGCGGATCGTGTGCACGCTACGCCTCGACAAGCCCGAGACGCGCTTCGATCCCTGGGACCGGACGGCCACCATCTGCGTGTTCGACGACGAAGGCGAGCGGTTCGAAATCATCAGGTATATAACTCCTTACCACAACGGCCACGTGTGGAAGGTCGACGTGACTGATTTCGCGCCCCTTCTCCAGGGGAGGCGCAAGATAGAGCAGGCCTGCGGCACCCAAGGCGAGGGGTGGGTGGTCACCGTGAAGTTTGATTTCTATTCGGGCGAGGCGAAGCGCCGGCCATGCCGGGTGATCAATCTGTGGTCAGGCAGCCCCGAGATCGGCAATCCGGACAAGCCGGCGAGCGATTTCTACGTTCCACGGGAGATCGCGGTCGACAAGGGAATCACCAGGGCCAAGGTCCGCTTCGTCGTGACCGGCCACGGCATGTCGCCGAACACCAACAACGCGGCCGAGTTCATGCCTCTCGGCCGCACGCTGACCGTCAACGGCGCGTCGTTTCACAATGTTCTCTGGAAAACGGACAACTACCTCAATCCCTGCCGGCCTCAGGGTGGCACCTGGAAGTACGACCGCGCCGGTTGGGCGCCGGGCGACGTGGTGCGGCCGTGGGAGGTCGACGTATCCCACTTGATCGACAGCAAGCAGACGCTCGAAATCGAGTACATCCTCGACGAGTACGTCAACGAGGACCGCGGCAAAACGTGGGCGCCTACGCACAAAACCGAGGCGCACCTGGTGCTCTATCGGGGGAAGTGACGGGTAGAGCTGGCCCCACGTGAGGCGGAATTCAACGCGGATCAACCCCAGGTGAAGCCAGTTCGAGCCGCTGTCTCGCGCAGCAAGACCATACCATCATACGCTTCACCGTGTTCTCCAGCTCGCGCACGTTGGCCGGCCAGATGTCGTTGGATGGGACCATCGTGGCTGGCAGGCTGAATCCCTTGAACGCGCTACGCAATTCGGCGGTGAACTTTTGAAAAAAAATTGATCGGCCAGAAGCGAGATCTCCTTCTCAAAGCACGTGACGGTCTCGTCGTTGACCTGCGAATGAACCGCGCCCAGAAAGGTCATTCTCGAAGCTGTGAACACCAAGGTCATAGTAAACCAACTGGCACCGAATTAGAATGAAATGTAAAGTTAGCTCCTGCTGCGTGTAAAAAAATCGCGGACCTTTACTGGTGAGAAGAGTATTTTATATACTCGTTGACCCATAGTCCGTGATACCCGTTTCGACCGGTCCGGAGAGGGCAGAGAGGCGATTGAAGGGAAGCACAGAGAGCGGAGGGCGATCGATGGCTCATTTCAAAGACATGATGAAGAAGCTCACCAAACGGCCGGATCGGCATGGGCGGCGGGATCGCAAAAATCATGGGAGCTTTCCTGGAGGACATTTTTATTCTCCGCTTCCTGATATCGATGAGGTGGTCGCGCGAGCAAAGTCGATTTTCGATCCTTGTGTCGACCTCGGTCCGAGCATCGACATCCGTAGGGATGCTCAGGAAAGGCTGCTATCCGATCTTGCCGGTTATTACCCGCAGTTCCCTTGGCTCAACGAAGCTGCTCCGTCCTGCAGGTTTCACTTCGATCAGAGAATGTTCGGCTACGGTGACGCTCTGATCCTCTATTCGATCCTGCGGCATATGAAGCCGAAAAGAGTCATCGAGGTCGGTTCGGGTTTTTCCTCGGCTTTAATTCTCGATGTAAACGATCTTTTTTTCGATCACAGCATGGAATTGACGTTTATCGAGCCTTATCCGGATAGACTGAACACTCTCTTGAGGACAGAGGATTGCAAAAACGTTACATTGATCGATGATATAGTACAAAATACACCGGTTACGTTATTCGAGGAGCTCGATGCCGGTGACGTACTCTTTATCGACTCATCTCACGTATCCAAAGTTGGAAGCGACGTGAATTATCTCGTTTTCCAAGTCCTTCCCGCTCTGAAATCGGGTGTGGTGATCCATTTTCACGACATCGTTTGGCCATTTGAATATCCGATGCAATGGATCATCGGCGGCAAGGCGTGGACCGAGGCCTATCTGCTCAGGGCGTTTTTGCAGTATAACCGACATTTTGAGATACTTTTGTTCAACAGCTATATATCGCTGATTTTTAAATCTTTTGTCGAAGAACGGATGCCGTTGTTTGCAAAGAACCCGGGCGGTTCCTTGTGGTTGCACAAGATAAAGTCCTAGCTGCTGAAAAATGGTGAAATATTTTCGTCTCAGTTTGTGAATAATTTCTGGACTTCATCGTGTCGAGACGCTCAGCCGGCAAGTCGAGGCGGCGATCCTCACCGGAGACGGAAATCGCATCCCGGTGAGGATCGAAATCGCCAAAACATCGCAGCCGGTCGAGACGGATTCCGATGAAAGCTTCATCATATTCAGGCGACCGTCCCAAGCATCCCCTCTCATTACCGGTCCCTTGAATGATGGCCGTAATACGGTGCCGTAGCATTTCGTTCGAATTAGGAATCTCAATCCCCTTGGTCGCTCTTGTGGCGTGCCGAGCCGTCCCGTCTGGCACAAACTGGGCACTGAAACCTGCCGAATTGTGTTGAGAATCTGAGATTGAGACGCTTCAAATCGGAAAAGGAATCACTCCCGTCCGGTACGAGCTTTTATTCTGGGCAACAGTGCCCAAAACCCCGAACACAGCGCGTATTTCTTCCTCAAACCACGTGACGGTCTCGTCGTTGATTTAGCGCTGCTCTTCGGATCTGGCTATCAGGCGGCGGGATATCCTTCCGGCGGCCCACGTTCCTTTTTCGCGATGTGTTTGAGTATATTTGTCGATCACAACAGACTCCGTTAACACGGACACCACTCTCATTTCTTCGCCGCAGCAAGAGCACGTTAAGAGCGAAACTTTCCATATTTTCTGAATGAGCCGCGCCCAGGACTACCTTCTTCGCTTGGCGAACTCGTCCGCTTCTGTCAGGGGCTCGTAAGAGGAGACCGTCGCGCCGATCCCTGCGGCCAACTCTTCGCCACGGGCCTGCTTTCTCCTCTCGCCAAGAGAACGACTCGAGTAGACTCCGTAGGCCGTCACTCTACGGCTATGCTTGTTGGGTACGTGCATCAAGACCTTGGCCACGAACTCGAGAGGCTCCACCTCGATCCGGTCGGTACCCAGCATGGTGTTTAAGCCCGCTCTGTAGATGACCTTTTCGTTTTTCGGATCGAAGGACATTTTTGAGAGAGCCACTGCAGGCCTTGCCATGTAGCGCAACATGTGAAAAAAGGCCGGATCCTGAGGATCGGCCGGCGCGCCTTTGCAGTGCACTGAAAAGCCGGAGAACCGCCAACTCGCCATCGACGCAACAAGGCCGGACGAGATGCGCTTTTTTTTCAAGAGCTCGGCCAAGAGCTTCTCGCAGAAGAGATCTTCTACGAGCTTGGCATCGAGATCCGGCATGTGATGAAACTTGCCCTGGCGATCGAAGAGGCCCTCACTCACGATCCCATGAACGTGGGGATTCCCACTGCAGAAGGTTTTTCGCACCCTCTGAGCTGAGCACAAACGTGACTCCGTAGGGTACAGAAACTTTCTGAACCCCACGCCACGCCGCCACCGTGGATTGAAAGAATACGATGACGCAGAATATGGCACCGTAATACGCAAAAGCCTCGGTGCCAGGGTCGTGCGCTTGACGGATTCCGATGAAAACATCATCATGTTCAGGCGACCGTCCCAAGCATCCCTTCTCATTACCGGTCCCTTGAATAATGGCAGGTATCTCATGCTTTACCGTTTTATCGCTGTTGCGGCTTTTCTCATTTCCCTCCAGGGCATACTTCCCGCTGCGGAGAAGGATTATTCAAATAAAGAGATCGGCATCTCGCTGACGCTGCCCGCGGAAGACTGGAATCTTACGGATCAGAGCCAGGGATCGGCCAAGGTGCTGATCTTTTCGCCCAGGGCGGATATGTCTCTCCGGTGCTGTGTGTTGTTCCTGCCCAAGGCGGTCTGGCCCAAAGGTCTCGAAAGCCGGAAGGAGCAACTGAAGGCCGCGATCGGCGACAGGTTCGAAGGCCGGGGCCTCGAAGCGGATCGACTGGGCGGCCGCGAGGCGGTCCGGCTCGACTACGCAGTCGGAGGCGCACTCACCAAGGAGTACTGTCTCGAGGACGGAGCCTTCCATCTCATGCTCCAGCTCTCCGCACCCGAAACGGAGTGGGAGGGGAAGGAAGGGCAAATGCTCGATGCTATTCGGGTGTCCTTCTCTTTCACCGGTGAAGCCAAGGTGAGGAAACCGGAGGTTGACCTGAAGTCGCCGGCCGAGATTCGCGGATTGCGCCGCGCCATGAAGCAGGGGAAGTCGACACAGGACTTCGAAGTGGCGCGCCACCGTCTGGAGGTCGAGATCGAGCCCGCGAAGCACACGCTGAAGGCGATCGATCAAATCACGGTGCGGTCAAAGAAAACCGGCTTGGCGGCGATCCGGCTTTTCTATTCTGCCGTGTCTGTGGATCGTGTGGAATCCGCCCGCTCCCTTTCATGGCAAGCGGACCCGCCCGATCCCATGGCCGGCCGCGAGGGATCCTCTGAGTTGTGTATCGATTTCGAGGAACCCCTGGCTGAGGATGAGGAGATCCTCGTCACGGTGGAAACCTCGAGCAACGACTTTTTACTGACCGTGGATCAGTCGCTCATCCAGGAGATCGCTGTGCTGGGCCAGGTCCGGGAGGTGTCAAGCTTCTCTTCCCACACCTTCTACTACCCCATCGACGAGGAAAACGACGCAGCCATGGAGATCGCCCTCAGGGTGCCCGAAGGTTTCACGGCCGTTTCGGGGGGCGCCCCCGCGGGTGTGGAAACAACAGAAGGTTATTCCACCTTCCGATACAAGACGGAGGTGAGGAAGCACCGCGCCCTCCCCTTCGGGTTCGCCGTGGGCCGCTACATCGAGCGGAGCGGCGCGTCCGCTTCGGGCCTGCCGATCACGGTCTACGGCTTCGCCGGCGAGGAAAAGCTCATCGAACAGCGGCGCGCCGTGGCATGTGAAGCGGCGGATCTTTTCGAGAGGATGATGGGGCCCCTCCCCTTCGAGGCGGTGCGGATCGCTCACATCCGGCCGGAAGAGAAAGAGATGGGTGTGAGCCTCCCCGGGCTGATCCTGGTTTCCGACGGTTTCTTCGATGATATCGAGGGCACAGATCTCTCCGACGGAAACATGAACCGTCGTGAAGCCTCGAGCCTGATCCTGATCGCCGATGAACTCAGCCACCAGTGGAATTTCTACAGCATTCCTCTGCCCAACGAGCTGGCGGAAGGTGTTTCCACCTTTACCAACCTTCTCTACATCGAGGGCCGCCACGGACTCGAAGCCTACCGTAAAGGCGTATCCTACTGTGCATCCGCCTATCTCATGTCCACCCATCTGGACCGGGAGGTGGCCATCGCGGACCCCGCCATCTACCATACCACGGCCTACCGGGGCATCGCCTTTTGCAAGGTCCCCGTGGTGCTCGACATGCTCCGAACGGAACTGGGGGATGACACCTTCTTCGCCGGGTGGCGGGAGGTATTCCGATCCTTCAAGGGTGGAGGGGACGGCTACGAGGCAATCGAACGGATTTTCTCAGCCTTGGCGGAAAAGGACCTCGCCCCCTTCTTCGACCAGTGGTTTTACCGGGCGGACCGCCCCAGAATCCACGTGGAATTCGCACAACAGGGCGACCACCTGAAGCTCGAAATCCACCAGGTGCAAAAGGGAAGCCCCTATCGGCTTGACGCCGACTTGTTGATCCGGGGCAGGGGCGGCGAGGAGCAGCGCACCGCAGTTCGCCTGCGGGAGATGGAAACAACACTCACATTGGCCTGCCCTTTCGTGGTGGAGTCGGCGGTGTTCGATCCGGACGACCGGGTGCTCAAGGAGCGCGTGGACGATTGATTTCCACCTGACTTGCGCAGGTCTCTTTCCGGAAACGAAGGATAAAAAGGATAGAAATCTCAATTCCCTTCGTCGATCTCGCGGCGTGCCAAGCCCACTCGTTTGGCACAAACTGGGCGATGATACCAGCCGTCATGGGGTGAGGGGCCGTAGCCATGAGCGCGTAACCGTCGAACAAATTGCTACGGCACCGTATTCCGGCACCGTATTCCATGCTCGCGCGGATCCGCTCAGCATCGAAGTCGAGCCGCCGAGTCTCTTCGCCTGTTCGTCCCGAAAACCTCGAGCGCCAGCATATTGCACAGATCATCGCGAGCCCCTATAATACCGACATCAGAATTTTTCTAGAAAAATTGAACCGTCACCGAAATTTTCGCGAGTTTCTCGGTAAGAACCTGATTATATCGCGGACTCAAAATCGTGCTTGCTGCTTTTGTCAGTCATTACTCTTTTTTTGCGGTATGTTAAGAACTATAGAGGAATATGTATCTCTTCGATGTAGGAGGAAATAACATGTATAAGTTACTCTTCGGATGTGGATTCTTACTGCTGATCACGCTCTCCTCTCCGATCAACGCGAGCACCTACTTCGTTCCGGATGACTTTGCGACCATTCAGGACGCCATCAACGGATGCGCGAACGGGGCTACGATCATCGTGCGGCCAGGAAAATACTACGAGAACATCGACTTCGTGGGGAAGGCCATCACTGTCAAGAGTGAGCTGGGAGCGGCGGTGACCACCATCGACGGCAATCAGGCGGGCAGCGTGGTGAAATTCCAAACCGGAGAGGGTCTCGATTCGATTCTCGAAGGATTCACGATTACCAACGGAATGGCGCCTGAGGGTGGTGGGATTTATTGTATCAACTCTGCTCCGGAAATCAGGGGTAACACGATCCTGATGAACACAGCTAAAGCCAACGGAAGTCCTTCTTGTGGAGGCGGTATCTTCAGCAAAAATTCCGCTCCCAATATCAATGATAATAAAATACTTGAAAATACCGCCGGAGGGTTCGTATATGATTATTCCTACGGCGGCGGAATCTGCTGTATGTATTCTTCTCCCAACATCCACGGTAACCGGATTGCCAGGAACATCTCAAAAAACTACGAACGTGCTTACGGCGGTGGCATTTACTGCTCCTATGCCGATCATACGACGGTCGTCATCACCAACAACACTATTTCGCAAAACGAGGTTATTGGTGAATGGGCGTATGGAGGCGGGATTCATTGTAATGCACGGTCAGCCATCCTCAGAGGAAACATCGTGCTAAAAAACTTGGCCAAAGCATCGGACCACGGGGATGGAGCCGTTTCAGAATATGGCGGCATCTACTGCGGTGGAGATCTATCCTCCCGATATGTGATCGTGGGCAACATCGTTGCCAAAAACGCTGCGACAACAGGTCACGACAATGGTGATTGCGAAATCATCTGTAGATTGGGTGGTCTCGTTATAGGAGGGATTCAAGAAGCTATCGTTGTCAACAACACCGTATTCGACAACAAAGGAGATTACTCATCATCTTCGTTTCCTGATCCGTGGGAAGGAAACGGGATCTACACCAACTGTAAAAACACAACGATCATCAACTGCATCGTGTGGGGCAACGAGAGCTGGGGGATGCCTGGGGGTCAATGTTGGAATCAGATTACCGGTGGCGGCGGTGGAAAAGCAATTTTTTGCGACGTCGAAGGCGGTCATTATGGAAAAGGAAACATCGACACCGATCCGCTCTTCGTCGATCCCGATCTCGACGATTTTCACCTCATGTGGGACTCTCCCTGCCGAAACACGGGTACGAATCTTGCCATCCCGTCGGTCGTACCCTACGACTTCGAAGGAGACCCGCGCATTTGCCATGGGATGATTGACATGGGTGCCGACGAATTCCATACGCACCTCTATCACACTGGTGACGTTCTCCCCGGCTCCCCCATCGACGTCAAAGTCATCGGCGATCCCGGAATAACGCCCGTCACCCTTGCCGTCGGCTTAGGCATCCAGGACCCGCCTCAGTCGACGCCATGCGGTGATCTCTATCTCTTGCTCCCGTTAGACTGGAAACCAGAAATCGGCACGATTCCAACCACCGGCGTGCTGATTTATACAGACACGGTTCCTCTTCACTGGCTGCCCGGACAGGAATATCCCTTCCAGGCGCTGCTTGGCCCGCTTGCTTCCGGATCAGAGCTGACGAATCTTATGTTGATTACCGTCGAGTAGTCTAAATCGAATTTCGTATTTCGAATCACGTCAAGGGCAGGACTCGAAATCCTGCCCTTTATTGATACCCATTCACTACTCGTGCTCTCTTTATGTTTCGGTAATACGGTGCCGTAGCATTTCGTTCGAATTAGGAATCTCAATCCCCTTGGTCGATCTCGCGGCGTACCAAGCCCTCTCTTCTTGCCCAAACTGGGCAATGGAACCGGCCGGAATGTGCTGAGCTCTCAGACTGAATCGCTTCAAATCGGAAAAGGAAGTACCCTCGACCGGACCGACCTCTCGTTCTGGGTAAAAGTGAGGCAACAGTGCCCAAAACCCCGAACACAGCGCGTATTTCTTCCTCAAACCACGTGACGGTCTCGTCGTTGATTTAGCGCTGCTCTTCGGATCTGGCTATCAGGCGGCGGGATATCCTTCCTGCGGCCCATGTTCCTTTTTCGCGATGTGTTTGAGTATATTTGTCGATCACAGCAGACTCCGTTAACGCGGCTAGCAGGGTGATGGCTCCACGGAGTTGCGTTTTCGAAGAGAAAGACCGTCGTGGGGACTCCCATAGAGCCTTCAGCGTCGATGATACAGTCCTTCCGATTTTCGCTCTGTAAGCGCACGGTCAGCGGTGAACGCTAACCACTGCATCCCCTGAAAAAAACACTCAAATCCTAAGATTTTCAGGCTTACCGAAAGCACACACTCTTTTCTTCTGTCCTTCCCTGAAACCGATCCGAGTCCTGATAGCGGGATTCCGAGGTATGTTCCGTCCGCAGTCTCATCCGCTGCTAACGAGAAACGTATTCGCGTACTCCAAAGCAAACTGGACCCTGTGAAAGCGAAACTCCGGACACGAGAGAAACAGAGCGTCCTTTCTTCCGGCTTCGCAGTCGTGTTGCAAATCGCAGACATCTTGTGTCCTCCACCGCTGTCGTTGTTGCTTAAGGCGACCCAGGCGGCTAAAATCTATGTGGAGTTCTTCAGAGCGGTCGAGAGATGTTGTACAGGCTCATAAGACCAATCCTACAAGACGGATCCACGCGACGGCTTTTAGCCACGTGTGATCCGGAAAGTTAGGCAGAGAGAGGACACCCGTACAATGGCACAGTCGACTCAACTCACCGGCGTGGCGGGCGTTCACTTCGTAGCTGCCCGTCTCAGTCATTGTGGCTACCACGCTGTTCCCACGACTCGGAACGTGCGCGGTCCCGATTTGCTCGTAGCTAGTATTGACGGATCTAAGGCCGTCTCGGTTCAGGTAAAGAGCACTGCGTGGGCTATGAGAACTCGTGGCCGTGGCAAGAATAGGAAGCCGCATCACTACGAGTGGGACATCGGCTGGTCGTCTGCACGAGAGAACCACAGGGATCTCTTTTTCGCTCTCGTCGATCTTAAGGAGTTTAAGGAGATGCCCGACGTGTTCGTTGTACCGTCTTCGGTCATTTACTCGTATCTCGAGGGTGGTGACCCCGGGTCCTGGAGACGAGCCAGATATCATCCTGAGATATCTGAACTCGATCCGTACAAGAATGCATGGAGCGTTCTGGAGAAGGCAATGGGTCGTGACAATCGCTAACCTGCCTAACATGCCGCTGCACTTGCCAGCCGCCCTGTCACGGGGCTGGCAGTACAGCGCTAACCCCACGCCAGCCGGCTGCGGGTGAGCCGCAACGCGTTGGACCAGTAAGGAAACAAAATGGGTCACCAAACTCAATCTTCGGTCATGATTTGCCTAGTGCTGTTTGTTCTTATGTGTGGGACAACGATGGGGCAGACAATGACCGAAAGTTGGCTGGAAGCATACAACGTCATTTGGGATGCCTCCAGCAGAGACTCTTCGGAATCGATGCCGTGCGGCGGAGGGGACATTGGGCTGAACGTGTGGGTGGAGGACGGCGAGGTGTTGTTCTACATGCAGCGCAGCGGCAGCCTCGCTGAAACCAACGAATATCTGAAGCTAGGCCGGGTGCGCCTGCGGCTCGAACCGAGCGAACCTCGTCGGCGGCAAGGCCAGGTCCTTCGGCCCCGACTGGCGGGACTGGGGCGGCGGTGTGTTCACAGCCCGGAACCAACGCCTCCTTTCACTGGCCGATGCTCAAGTCCGGCGACGTGGATGCCATTCTCCCTCAATTCGAACTCTACCGTAGGGCCCTGCCCGGTGCCCGGGCGCGGGTCCGGACGCACTTCGGTCACGATGGCGCCGTCTACAGCGAATATATCGGCGCCCCGGCTACGGCTGGGAGAGCGGACCCCGGGGGCGCGGAACCGAGATCCCTTTCGGTGATCCCCGCGCCGACGCCACCCGGAGCTACAATGACTTGGCCGAAAAGGGAGTGATGGCAAACGGCGCAATCGCCTACCACTGGGAGTCTCAGCTAGAACATGCCTACATGATCCTCGAATACCGTCGCTTCACCGGCAACGATATTACGCGCTACCTTCCTTTCATCGAGAATGCGGTAGTCTTCTTCGATGCCCATCACCGGGCACGGGAGAAGCTACGTTCCGGGAGCGAACTCGACGCCAATGGCCGGCTCGTGATCCATCCCTCGACTTCCTGCGAGTCCTACCGCGGCGCGACCAATCCCGCCGATGTCATTGCGGGATTACAGGCTTGCCTGGAGCGGATTCTAGAACTCGACGAGAGCGCTCTGCAACTGCGCGACAAGGCGTACTACCACGCCTTTCTCAACTCACTCCCAACCTTCACTTATGCGCAGGTCAAAGGTGATCGCGTCCTGCAACCGGCCGCCTCCTGGAAGCGCTATCAGAACGTTGAGTGCCCACAGTTCTACCCGCTCTTCCCTTTCAACCGCTTCGACTTGTTAGGAGATGATCGCGACCACCTGAAAGTGTTCCGTGATACTTGGACGCACGGTACATTCGCAAAAAACATGGTCCAGAGCTGGCACCAGGACGGCATCTTCTTCGCCCGCATGGGCCAGACCGCGGAGGCTGCCGATTTTAACACTCGCAAGCTAGATGACAGCCCGCGCCGGTTTCCCACATTCTGGGGGCCGGGCCACGACTGGGTGCCAGACCACAACCGGGGTGGCAGCGGCATGATCGGCCTGCAGGAAATGCTGATGCAGACCATCGGCGACGATATCCGTCTCCTGCCGGCCTGGCCCAAAGACCGGGATGTTGATTTCAGACTCCACGCCCCTCACAAGACCACTGTGGAAGGCCGAGTTCACAATGGAAAACTGGTTGATCTGAAAGTCACTCCAGAGTCGCGCAGAAAAAATGTCATAATAGGTGACGCCCAGTAGGACTCGAGAAGGTCCAACCAAGCCTTGGAGGCGACAACTATCCTAACACAGGGGGGGGGCAGCGAGACTTATCCAAGGCAAAGAAAGCTTCGAGAGGATGGGTTTGAAAAGTATGATCAGGAGCACGGAGAAGACGCGAATCCCATTCGCGAACAGGATGACGCGATGGCTACGACAATCGAGGAAGAGTGTGGCGGCTTCTGGGACGGGGCCGACAAATACGCAAGCCACTGCTAACAAGTCAAATGCAGCAGATGCTCGTACCTCGCACGGCTGATTTGCGACGTGTTAGTTAACCCGACATGGAGTTGTTCAATGCGAAAGGCGAAGTTGAATTTCGTTGTTGATGCGTTGGCGTTCGTCGCGTTCGCCTTCCTCACTGCCACGGGTGTTCTCGTTCGTTACGTCCTCCCACCTGGCTCCGGGCATTTCAGCACCGTTTGGGGCATGGACCGACATGAGTGGGGCCACGTTCACTTCTGGATTGCCGTGGTCCTCTCAGCGGCTCTCGGGTTCCATCTCTTTCTGCACTGGCGTTGGATCGTCTGCATGGTTCAAGGTCGCCCCCGCGAAGGATCAGGCGTCCGTGTGGCCCTCGCGCTCGTCGGAGTGATGGCATTCGTCGGTCTGACGGCAGCTCCATTCTTTGGCCGTGTGGAGCAGGCGGGCGAGCCACCGCACAGAATGCGCGCCACGGAGTCAAGCGAGAGTCCGGTTCCTGAGGTCGTCGGATCAATGACGCTGAATGACTTGGAGCGGGTGACCGGGGTTCCGGCCACGGTCATCCTGCGAGAACTCGGCTTGCCGCAGCACGTGTTGACCGACGCGCGTCTGGGAAGATTGCGCCAGGAACACGGCTTTGAGCTGCATGACGTCCGCGAGATCGTGCGGCGACACCTCGAGGAACGGTAACGCGAGTTAACGTTGGAAGGAGAAAAGAATGGCGTCCATGACGGTCACCATCATTGAAACCCTCAGCGATAATCGCTTCGTACTATACTGTGCAAGATGCGGGAGCACCGGCAGGGGGTACTACTCGAACGGGCAACAATCGACAGAGCCGTGCAAGGTGTGTGACGGACGTGGCGTTCTGCTCGTGAAACTGAACAGCAATTCTGAACTTTCTTTCGTACGGTGCGCTCGGTGCGAGGGTACTGGTCGAGGATATTACTCCAACGCAGAGCATTCAACAGAGCCCTGTAAAGCCTGCGGCGGCGCCGGAGCACAACCCATTCGTGGAACAATTACAATACTCACATGATTGAAAAAAGTGCCAAGCGGATGGAGCGTTCGATGTGCTCCATTACCGCCAGTGATGCACGCCGACACATAGCGAATTGTGTGGGGAGACAGATAGATACATAGCACCTGATGGTAAAGTCTTGATGGAAGGCAAGGCCGAAGCAACTCGTAAGACATGATATTGCCTAAGATCGAACAAGGGCATGCAGTCGGACTCTCGCACCGACCCTTCTGCGCATTACCTGGCACTTTTCACTTGAACTGGACTGGCAATAATCATATGTTGATGTTTCACCGTAACATACGTCTGTTGGTGCTCGAATCACAGGTCGGCGAGGATTCGTCGGGAAGGCGCAGCAATGAGAACGACAAAACTGACAGGATTGTGTCTATTCGTCTTGGCCATCGTTGTGCCGACTCAGATCGCCGCCGATGGATTCACCAACGAAGAAAACTGGTCGGCTTTCGATGCCGGCGCGATCGGCGGCGAGATTACGCGTGGTTATTTCGGTGCTGCCTTCGACGGCCGTCACATCTATTTTGCGCCCTGTAGGACCAACACATTCCACGGCATCGCGTTGCGGTACGATACGCAGAACGATTTCAAGAACAGCTCGAGTTGGGAAAGCTACGATGCAGGGCAAATCGATGGACTGGACACCAAAGGTTATGCTGGCGCTATTTTTGATGGTACATTTGTCTACTATGTTCCTTTTTGTACGATGAGCGGCAGGCATGGCAGGGTGATGCGTTATGATCCGTTGGGCAGTTTCTCTTCTGCCACGAGCTGGCAGGCCTTCGATGCCGATCCGTTGATCGGTCTGCCCACTTCAGGCTTTTCCGGTGGGGTTTACGATGGCCGCTATATTTATTTCGCCCCCTTCGGATATGATCCGATCGCCCATGGCCACGTGTTGCGTTACGACACACAGGGTAGCTTCAAACAGACCCAGAGCTGGAGTGTGTATGACGCCAGCTTTACTGATGGACTGAATACACGGGGGTATTATGGTGCGGGCTTCGATGGCCGGTACGTGTACTTCGTGCCTTTCAACGACGGAAGCGATTACCATGGCCGGACGCTGCGATATGATACTCAGGGAACTTTCTCTTCGCCATCGAGCTGGAGCGCCTATGACGCCGGTAACACTGAAGGACAGATAACCGTTGGTTACAAAGGCGCTGTGGTCAGCGGCGATTACGTGTTTTTTGTACCCTTTCGCGATGCATCCGTCAGACATGGACGCGTACTGCGCTACGATAGGAAAGGTGACTTCCACATGTCCTCGAGCTGGTCTGCCTATGATGCGGGAAATATCGGAGGTATGAGCACCAGGGGTTACGTGGGCGCGGAACTGGCCGGCAAATACATTTACTTTGTGCCATACAGCGGCGACGGGAACATTTATCACGCGCGTATGTTGCGATATGATACATCCGCACCTTTCAAGACCGCATCGAGCTGGAGCGCCTACGATGCCGGCAGCACCGACGGCATGACCACCAAGGGATACAAGTTCTCGGCTTGCGATGGTCAATACGTCTACTTTACGCCCTATCACAACAATATCAATTTCAGTGGCATTGCACTGCGTTATCGATTGCCTGGCGAGCCGATTCCCGACATCAAGGCCAACGGCTCTGATGGTCCTGTGACGATCAAGCAGAGCGACGTTCTGAACCTGGAAGTGGCACTGAATCCCAACGATGCACCCGTTGTCGACTATGACTGGTGGATCCTGGCCGACACAGCTTTCGGGTGGTACAGCTATAGGATGTCGACTCATTCATTTGTTCCAGGTTTGGCCGTGACTCATCAGGGACAACTCTTTGCTTTTGGCCCCAACACGGTCTTCAGCGGAGCCAACTTGCCGGTGGGTAGCTACGAGTTCTTCTTCGGTGTCGATGCGCAGATGAACGGTGTTCCCGACATGAACGTCATGTACCTCGACTCTGTCGGTGTCACGGTCACGAGACTGTAAATCTGTAGAGCTCGATTTGTTTTGCGGTTTTAGCCCGTCCTGGAGTGTGCGCTTTGCGGGCAGAATCTTCAGTGGAATGAGCCTGTCGTGATGACGATATGAACGAAGAAGGGATTTGATCATTGAGCTTGATCGGCAACATACTCTGGATCATCCTTGGGGGCGGCTTGGGTCTGTTCCTGGAGTATCTACTCGGTGAGGTTGTCCTTTGCCTTACGATCATCGGCATCCCCTTAGCAATTCAGTATATAAAACTAGCCTGCTTGGCTCTCACACCATTCGAGCACACCTTCCGGGATGTTTCATAGCGCTGGCTTCGCTCGCAGCCCATAGCCTTTAGCCTTTAGCCGTTAGACTTTAGTCCAAGAAAGAAGAAAAATGAAGACCTCAGCGACCGATTGGTCGTACAATATTCGTCTCACCGTGCGAAGAATTGCGAGCTTCATAGTATAGATACTGCAGTCGAGGTATTTGCGGACAACAGCACTCCACACGAAACGCCAAGGGCGTATCGTCGTTCAAAGCGCTCCTCGTAGGTTGAATTCATCGAAGTGCCGATCAAGGACTTGATAGAGCAAGGTCCTCTGCGGCCGGCGGGGCCGGTAAGAGGCCTGGTTTGTCTCTATAGCTGGCCCATAGGCAAAAATCCACGGAGCAGGACGGATAAGCTGTGCAAAGGTTACCCAGTGATCCGATCGAATCATGTCATCATCTTTCTCATTCCCTCTCTCAATTCGGATGGGTTCCAGATGGTAGTCGAGATCAGCTTACGACCGGCCCGGGACGCGCGCTCTATCTAATCCCAGATGATCATAGGCACTTCATCCAGCCTCCATCTCAGAGGCAGGACGATAGTCTACTTCTCCTCAACCTGAACAGGGACACGGTGTTCAACTTCGTCAGATCGAATTTCTGAGATCCGCGGCTCACGAATTTTATCGGCTCATTCGATGTTTACAGCAAGTCCTTGGCAGTTCTGGATACGATGAGTGGGTTACCGTCAGCCCTCCCGCCGGGTAGTGTTTTGAATTTTGCCTTCACGACCATTCTACCTTTCGATCGGAATACGGTGCCGTAGCAATTTGTTCAAAGGTTGCAGTGAAGCCAGGGCGTCAAGGACCGTCCTTCTTGTGACGACAAGGGGGGCGATATGCAAGGGAGACGACAACTCGGCCAAGCACACCCCTGGCAGTAAGCCTTCAATAGCGGTCTGGCAAAGCGCGCCATGTTCGAACAGAGGATAGGAATCTCAATCCCCGTCATCGATCTCGCGGCGAGTCTTCGGCGAATACGTTTCGACCTACGACTTCCAGCGCGCGGTGGAGGACGGGGCCACGGTGCCGCTCTTCTACGATGCCCGCGGCGACAAGCTGGGCCTGGCGATCGGCGACCTGAACGAGCGCATCGCCGAGAAGCTCGAGGAGCTGGAGACCGACGACATCGACGTGGAGCAGCGGCTGGAGCAGGAGCGAAGCGCGACTACCACATCATCACCGCGGAGAAACGTCTCGATCAGGTGGCGCGGGACTTCGTACAGCATTACTCGGCGGCGTGGGAGACCGGTAAGGCGATGCTGGTCTTCATCGACAAAGTGACCTGCGTGCGGATGCACCAACTGATCGAAAAATACTGGGACAAACAGATCGAGGGGTTGGAGTCGGCTCTGCACAGGGCTGGAGACACGTCACAGGATGAGATCGGTGCGCGCCGCAAGCAGATCGGCTGGATGCGCGAAACCCGCGCCGCAGTGGTGGCGAGCGAGGAGCAGGGTGAGGTGCAGAAGTCCCGCAGATGGGGGCTGGATATCACTCCGCACCGCAAGCTCATCAAGGAAGGCATGGACCTGCCCGAGACGATGCACAACAAGCCGCAGTACCGCAACATGCAGCGCATGGAGCTGGACGCGGCGTTCAAGACGTGTATCAACGTGCAGGGCGTCAACGCCCTGTGCGCGGCTCGTGACACGATCGACATCGTGTACAAGAGCCTCCGGCAGGACCGTGAAAAGGCGGACATCAGCGACATCATCCGGCAGTTGCACGCCGTGGTCGACGGAGCGATCGAGGTGCAGACCGAGCGGGTGGTCGAGCCGAAAGAGCCTTACGACACCAGCAAGGTCGATTTCGAAAAGCTGAAACAGGAGTTCGAACGTAGCCAGGCCAAGCAGACAACCGTCCAGAACCTGAAAACGGCTGTGGAGCAGCGCCTCAAACGTATGCTGGCTCAGAACCCTTTGCGCACGGACTTCCAGCGGCACTACGAGGAGACCATCGCCGAGTACAACCGCGAAAAGGACCAGGTGACCATCGAGAAGACCTTTGAGTCCCTGCTCAAACTGGTGCAGGACCTGGATGAGGAAGAAAACCAGGCGATCCGAGAAGGGCTCGACGAGGAATCGCTGGCCCTGTTCGACCTTCTGAAGAAATCGGACCTTTCAGCCGGCGAGATCAAGCGCATCAAGGCGATCGCCGTCAAACTGCTCGAGATGCTCAAGGCCGAGAAGCTGCGCGCCGACCACTGGACGGACAAGGAGGCGACCTGCGGCGCTGTCCTGCTGGCCATTCGGGAATTCCTATGGAGCGAATCAACCGGATTGCCGGTTGAGCAATACACCGAGGATGACGTGCGGAGCCGTACCGATGATGTGTATCGACATGTATTCAGGATTTACCCCAGGCTCCCATCGCCGTATTATGGAGCAGAGGCAGTTGCGTGATATGGCAGCGGAAGCTGGCCTGAAATGCGTCACATGGCGATCCCGCCGTTTCACCTGATCGATCACGCAAGGACGGTTGACAATTTCGGAAAGGCCACGCAGAGGCAGACGTAACAAAAGCCAACAATCGAGTGCGGAGGATTTTAAACGCCTCGCGCATTGAAAATGGGCAGAGTCAAAGCGTTGACTATCAACAGGAGCATCGTATGGGCAAGCGCAAGCGAAAACTGACTGCCAAGGAAAAGGCGGAAAAGAAACGTCTTCGACAAGAGTACATGACGATCTTCGTGAATGGGAAGCAGAAGCGCGTGAAGCGGGAACCGACCATTGACGGGCTTCCGGTTGATGAGTTCATCAGGCGGAATGCCGACCCGATCTGGCTCCTTCAGAACGGGATGTACGAAGAGCTGCACCAGTGGGAGATGGAACGGGATGCTGACTATATTGTTCCCGAACCAGATGATGCACACGATTCAAAAAGGGCCGCCCCCCTCGACGAAGACGATGTGCCTTTTTGACACGCCTGAGGTCCGCTCTCGAAGTATCTTCAAGCTTGAACCATTCGACATGCGAACAACGATCACATTATTTTTCAAAAATCACGACCCTGAACTTATTGCCTTTGAGGAGATGATGCTTACGTGTGAACGTTACATGGAGTGGTGAATCTTTGAGAATATGCTGAGTCCGTGACAACAAATCCGCTTTAATAGATACCTCAGCCGAGGTAGTCAAAGAACAACAACGCTCCATACGAATAGTCAGGGGCCGTACCGTCTCTCCAAGCGTTCCTCAGAGGTCGATTTGAACTCAATAGGGTGCCGATCGAGGACTTGACAGAGCAAAGTCTCATGCGGCTGCCGGGGCCGGTATGCTGCCTGGTTTGTCTTTGAACTTACTCCGTCGTCGCGTCGCACCCGGCCGTCTGAGAAAATGCTCCTCTCAGAATCTTGCTGACACCGATCCTGCAACGTCCTACAATACTCCAACAGTGGAATTGACTCAGGCGATGAGAACAGGATCGACGTTAAATGGCCGGAGACGACGGTTTGAAGCATCCAGAATCCAGGAGCGAAGAGAACCGCACCAAGGACATCATCCGTGAACTCATCGAGCGCAGCGAGTCCGGCGAAGAGGTCGTTCCGGAGGAGTATCTCACACGATATCCCGAATTCGAGAACGAGCTTCGCCGGTGGTTCGAGCTGTTGAGAACGAACCAGATCGAGACCATCAGGCGACTCGCCGAAATTGATGGCGGATCGAAACCCGACTCTTCTCTCCAGATCATCGGTGATTTCAAGATCCTTCGCGAGATCGGCAGAGGGGGGATGGGCACGGTCTACGAGGCGGAGCAGATCTCCTTGAACCGCAAGGTTGCTTTGAAGCTGCTTCCTCCGCACCTCAGCTTGTTGGAACGGGATGTGCAGAAATTCCGGCGTGAGGCCGAAGCCGGTGGCCGTCAGAGCCATCCCGGGATTATCGCGGTGCATGTCGTGGGCGAGCACGATGGCGTTCATTACATTGCCCAGGAGCTGGTGGAGGGCGGCTTCACCCTGGCCGGCAAACTCGATGAGCTCAAAAAGACGAAAGAGCAGCCTCCAGGGTACTTCCGCGAGGTGGCACGCCTGATCGCGGCAGTGGCGGATGCGCTGCAGCATGCCCACGATCACGGCGTGATCCATCGCGACATCAAGCCGTCCAACATTCTGCTTACAGGAGAGGGCCAGCCCAAGGTGACCGACTTCGGCCTGGCCAGGGTGGAGGATGCCCTGGAGCTCTCGCGCACCGGAGACTTCGCGGGCACACCCTACTATATGTCGCCGGAGCAGGCCATGAGCCGGCGCATCGGAATCGACCGCAGGACCGATGTCTACTCGCTGGGTGTCACCCTCTATGAGATGCTGACGCTGGAGCGTCCCTTCGATGGCGAGACCTCTCAAGAGGTTCTGAAGAAGGTCCTGCTCCTCGATCCCGTGGTACCCTACAAAATCAATCCGCGTACCCCGAGGGATCTCAGCACGATCTGCCTCAAGGCCATGGAGAAGCCGGTGGAGCGGCGTTACCAGTCGATGCGCGAACTGGCCGATGACCTGCGGCGGTTCCTCTCCGGCGAAGCGATTCTGGCGAAACCTCCCGGTCTTTCAACCAAGCTGTGGAAGCTCGTCAAGCGCAATCCCGTGGCGAGCGTGGCGGTGGGGGTGGCCATCTGGGCGGTCCTGTGCTCGGTGGGATATCTCCTGTTCATCGCTTATCCTCAGATGAAACACGATAGGGATACGGCCGTCGCTGCTGTGAAGGAGAGTGAAAAGCAGAAGAATATCGCCATAGTTGCTCAGCAGTATGCAGAGAAGCAGGCTGAAATCGCTGAAGATCAGCGTGCCATTACGGATAGGCTGGCCCGGATCGCCCAACAACGCTACCATGAGATCACTCGTCTTTTCGACATGAAGCGCCTCTCCGACCTTGAAAAGACTGTTGATGAGCTGTGGCCCGCTTTCCCAGGAATGGTCAAAACGTTCGAATCCTGGCTGGATCGGGCAAGAGACCTCGTCAGCCGTCTCGACGAACATCGCACCGTACTGCTTGTCTGGCAAACTCAGGCCGAGTACGATGACCTGGAAGACCAATTGCGGTTCGGCATGCTCATGGATCTGGTGGAGGGCATCGAGCGCTTCATGGACGGCGAGGCTGGCGCCCTGAAGATCGTCGAGGAGCGTCTTGCGTTCGCGAAGACGGTGGTGGAAAGGAGCACCGGTGGTCCACAGCGAAAAACCTGGGAGCAAGCCATCGCTGCGATCGCCGATCGCAAGCAGAGCCCACTCTATAGTGGTCTCGAAATCAAGTCGATCATCGGCCTGGTTCCGATCGGCCAGGATCCGCACTCTGGCCTCTGGGAGTTCGCCCATGTGCAGACTGGCGCGATCCCGCGGCGCGGTGAGGACGGAAAGCTGATCCTCACCGAGGAGATGGGGCTCGTTTTCGTGCTGATCCCCGGTGGCTGTTTCAATATGGGCGCTGTGTCTCCTTCGAAGGACAAGCCTTCTGGCTCATCGAACGTCGATCCCCATGCAGATTCCGACGAAGGACCGGTGCACCTCGTGTCGATCAAGCCCTTCTTGATCTCCAAGTTCGAGATGACCCAGGGGCAATGGCTGCGCTTCACAGGCCACAATCCGAGCACCTGCGCTCCCGGCCGCTGCTACGGCGGCGATAAGATCACCTTTCGCAATCCGGTTGAGAGTGTGAGCTGGAGCGATTGTCACACCGTGGTATGGCGGTTGAACCTCAGGCTTCCCTCCGAGGCGGAGTGGGAGTATGCCTGCCGTGCGGGTACGACATCGGTGTGGTGGGCAGGAAACACAAAGGAAATGTTGCAGGACAAGGTCAACCTGGCTGATCGATACTGCAAAAGTCACGGGGGCCCACCGGAATGGAGCTACGCGGATTGGCTCGACGACGGACACGCCGTGCACGCTCCCGTGGGGAGCTTTGAACCCAATCCCTTCGGTCTCCACAACGTCCACGGCAACGTGCGGGAATGGTGCCAGGACAGCTACCAGGACAGTTATAAAGATGCTCCGGTCGACGGCTCTGCTTGGCAATGCACCGGCGAGGTGAAGCGCGTCTTTCGCGGTGGCGGCTGGCGTAGCATCGAGATCTACTGCCGTTCGACATACCGTGAAAACGACACTCCCGAACTCCGCTACGACAACCTCGGCTTCCGCCCCGCGCTTTCGCTGTCCCGCTGAACTCGGCACACATCCAACGGGGTGCTCAGCACATCAATTGAGATAGGGTTATGAAATCGAGAGGGACGGACAAAAGTCCGTCCCCCCCGGTTTTCAGTGAATATGTGGCTTTGTAGCTAATTCTACGACACAACCGAAAACACCATGCTCATTGGATCCTGCGATGCACCCAGTTCGTGGCCTGGCCGTACTGTACGGCCTGGAACCAAACATCGAGACCCGGGCTTGGGGGGATCGTAAAAATCCAATGCCCGTCCCCGTCGGAATCCGTCTTCATGACTCCACCTGCCAGCTTCAGAGGTTTTTTCAGCCAGAGCCAGACGTCCAGTTGTGGAACGTAGGTATTGGGACCATCACTCTCAGGCCAGACGCCGACGAGGCTGTAAACCAGGTAGGTATTTTCATTAGGCTTCCCGTCCGTGACGCTGAAGATGCCGGAACCGCCGCCGTAGAGGATCGCCGGTTCGACGTTAAGATGGAAGGTGAGCAACGGATAGTGATACCCCATGTCGATCGGCGCTGCGTCTTGCACATGATCGGTCCGCGTGGTGCCGTCGAAGATCGCCGATGCCGGGTCGCCTTTGTCAACGCAAAGACTTTTTACGGTCTGTCCTCCGTTAAAAATCTGACTCAAATAATAGTCACCCTCGGGACCGGAGACAAAGAGCGGATCGTCCTGAATCATTCCCGGACCCCAAATTAACCAGTTTCCGCCATTCACGTGCGGAGCGTTATTGCCGCCTTGGACACAGGAAAAACTGATTTTCATTTCCGGTTGGTGATTCGTATTGCCATTCAAATAAATCTGATCACCAGGATTTTGTACCGTATCGAGAGCATCATTGCCCCACAATATAGAATCTTTGACCTGCGATTCACAGTCCAAATGAAGAAAGATACCTCCACCATAAGCTCCTGCGATGTTATAGGCTATAGTGTTGCTGGCGAAGAGCGAAACATCTGAAGTAGAAGCATTGAAATTTACATAGATTCCTCCACCATGTGCATTTGCGACATTGAGATAAAACAAATTGTTATGTACGTGACAACTGGAGTCTTCAACACGAATACCTCCTCCTGTATATGCGAGATTGTCTGAAATGACGTTATTTCTAATAATCGGGTCTCCTCGATAAACGGATATCCCACCACCTTTGTGTCCGATATTACTTGATATAATGTTGTTGGTGATGGTCGGCGAAGTGTTGACACAATGTATCCCACCGCCATCGACTGAGTTGTTCCCATAGGTAATCTTGAAGCCGTCGAGCATCGAGTTGGGACCTTCGCCCTGGTTGAACGTCACGACCGATCCGTTGTAATTGCCATCGATGATTGTAAGCCGCGGGCCTTGCTCACTCCTGAGGGTAATCCTTCTTCCACCGAAATTGATGTTTTCGATATATGTCCCCGGTTTTACGATGATGAGGTCATCGTCGGCTGAGGCATTGATGGCTTCTTGAATGGTCAAATGGTCGTCGGGTACGTAGATCGTGGCGCCGTGCAGGGCGCCGAAGGCGAAAAGAAACAAGACCGACACGAGAATAAAAAATGCATATTGTTGTTGAGAAAGTACTTGCCTCCTGCTCGGCTTCATTTCGGAGAGCGACATCGCAATGTTATTGATGCTACATTTCATCTGGCGAATATGATGTATGAAATCGGTCTAACCTCCGATGCCATTAATCTACTGCGTTGCCAGTTCGAAGATCTGCGCGATAAATACACCGATCAGGACCAAAGTTCCTTAATCGCCAAGTTTTATCTCGGTGTCTTACTCTCCAAGCAGGAAGATTCCGGACATCGATCTGAGGGGCAAAGACTTCTCGATGAGAGCTTCGAAACCCAGCGTAGTCGGTTAGGCGTTGATCATCGAGATACTTTACAGTCTTTGCACGGGTTGACAGAACTTATGGAGACAGAAGGCTGCTACTCTGAACTGGTGCGAACCCGCTCCGAGTTGGCTCAAGCTTACACCCGTCTGCACGGTCCGGAAGACAGGGAGACCTTGTATCATCGTATCATGTTGGCCGAAGCGATCGATCGAAGGGGAGATTTTGAACGAGCTGAAAGGGCTTACCGAAAAGTCTTGAAGGATTGCCGCGAGTTTCTAGGCAATTCCGATGGGTACACTGCTCTGGCCATGTGCGATCTGGCCGTGTTCCTGACTCGCCGAGGTCGTTTCGAGGAAGCATTGAGCTTTCATCGAACGGCGCTAGATGCACGCCAACAGTCAGAGCCGGGAGACATGAGTCTCCAGTGGTCGATGCATAGCCTGGCGGAGACGCTCAGGTGTAAGGGTGAGTTTGAGGAATCAAAAAGACTACACTTAAAGGCTCTCGCGCAATCGAAGAATCGATCAGGAGAAATGAGCCTTGATTATGCGCGCTTTCTGGATGAGCTGGGACTGTTATTTGAGGATATGGGTGACAGTGTCGAGGCGGAGAAGCATTTTCATCGAGCAGTCGAAATCAACATGGAACGGCATTCCGGCCGCCGGCATCCGTGCACAGCGGAGGCAAATTTGGACCTCGGGTGCTACCTGAATCGCCAGCGCCGATTCCAAGAAGCGGAGGTTTTGCTGCAAGAAGTGCTCGCTGTTTTCGAGGACTTCATACCAAAGCACTACAACCGCTTCGTCGCGGCCAGCGCGCTCGGCATGGCGCTTCTCGGCCAGGGGAAGTTCGAGGAGGCCGAGACACTCCTGCTCGAGGGGCAAGAGGGACTCGCAGAGATACCCTATGCCTACTACACCGACGAGGGACCCGCCGCCATCGAGCGGCTCGTTAGGCTCTATGAACTTTGGAACAAACCGGATGAGGCGGCTATCTGGCAGGCCAAGCTCGAGACACTCCAGGAGGAGATGCTGGAGATGCAACGTGTCGTTCCGCCCACCGCCAACCCACCAACCAAGGGGACAACACCGAACTAGGGGCAGACTGCACCCGTCAGGCAGCCGGATGACATTGACTGTGCGTTCGCGGAGCTCAGGGCTTAGCCCTTCTCAGACAGCCCACCGCGAGCGGGACGTCGACCTGGAGAGTGACGATCTATCGGACCCAACCGGAGCATTTTACCCGATCTCGATTACTTGAGCCCTGGCATGCGGTTGCGGATTCCTTAGTCCTTAGAATCTAGTCTCGAACAGTTCCTATCTTAGCGGGGGACACGGCTCGACGAGCGGTGTCCCTTCCCTTGTCACTGCGTCATTTCCCCACGTCAGCCGCGCCAGTACGCCGGTAGAGCGGGTACCCTCCCCCCACCAGACAGCTCACCTTGCTGCCAGTCGAGTGCTTCTACCTGACTCAATCGTCACGGCCGACCGTAGCCCGACCGGTAACTTCTGTCAGAGAAGGAACCTACGGCAGTCATCGGCAATGGAAATGAAACATTCGAACACCGATGGCGAGGGAGGGCGGCGCGGTGCTATCTGGCGTCAATGCGTATGCCGATTGCTCTCCCGACCTGGCTCCAAAGTTGTGTGGAGCAATCCAACGGTAGTAACGAGTGCCGGGTAAACCCGCCCTCCACTATAGCCCTCCATCACTGTCGGGCTACCGATGGCACTATCGAAAGAGCGGGGTAAGCGTGTGAGCTGTGGTTCGTCGCTTTTCGCAGAAGCGGCTACCGGCTTTTCTTCCCTTTTCCTAACTAACTGCTCTCAAGACTGTAAGAAAGAACTCTCGCAAAGCCGCAAAGATCGCAGAGACAATACAGAGATAGCTAAAGCGGTCGTTGGTGCGGCGATTCTCCAGTCTGGAGAAAAACCTCCACACCCCAAAAATTTCTTGGCGTTCTCGGCGTCTTGGCGAGAGGAAATCTTGAACTGGATGTTAGCCCCCTGGAAAACTGGCGCTCACGCCAGGAAAGCTGCCAAGCACCCCTTGTACAACGACCACGAGGCCAGCTTCCGCTGAGTTCCTGGATGAAGGTCCTCGTCCTTGGATAATGGGTGAGAAATGCACCCTATGGGCTGGCGTTTGGGTGAATAATGGCCCCCATGATCGGTGCAGAGTGATTACCTAATACGTTTCTGAATTATTTTAACCTTCTATAAAAAAAACAATTAGATCTGATTGATTGGAATTCAGGATGTTGTGGCACATCGATTGCTAATTCTCACCCAGGAGAACGAAAAATGAAAGTCGCTGTTCCTGTTTTCCGGTCCCGGATTTCGCCGGTTTTTGATGTGGCTCATCTCTGTCTGTTAGTGGAGTACCACAACGGAGAGGAGACCGGAAGGCACGAGGCGCTTCTCACGGGCCGGCTTCCGCGCGAGCGGATCGCCGTGCTCAGTCGAGAGGGAGTGGATGTACTGATTTGCGGCGCCATCACCGCCATGACGCAGTACCTGGCCGAGACGGCCGGGATCCGCGTGCGGGCCGGGGTGGCCGGGGAGGTGGAGACGATCCTCCACGCTTTCCGCGAGAAGAATCTCGACCGCCCCTGTTTCCGCATGCCCGGCTGTCGCCGCCGCTGGCGCGGCCGGGGTCCAGGGTTCGGCGGCCGGGACGGCCCGCCGTCTCAGAAGAGTTGAGAGGAATCCCATGAAGATCGCCATCACGGTCCAGGACGAGAACCTCGAGAGCCCCGTGGATCCCCGCTTCGGCCGGGCACGGTATCTCTTGATCGTCGACACCGATTCGCAAGAACAAGCGTTTCATGACAATACACAGAACCTCAACGCCGTCCGCGGCGCCGGGATTCAGGCCGCCGAGAACGTGGTGCGTTTCGGCGCCAACGCGCTGCTCACGGGACACTGCGGACCGAAGGCCTTCCGCGCCCTGAAGGCGGCCGGGATCGAGGTGTACGTGGGTGTGAGCGGGTCGGTTAGAGATGTGCTGGATCGGTTCAACAAGGGTGAGTATTCGCCCGCCGCCGGTGCCGACGTGGAAGGTCACTGGTAGATGGCAAACGTACACGTTCACGAAATCCCCGAAGTAGATTTCGTGTACGGGAACGTGAACGTGTGCGGAGACAATCGCTTGTGAAAGTTCCTAATTAGATAGAGAGGAGCACAACAATGCCACGAGGTGATAGAACAGGCCCCCTCGGAATGGGGCCCAGGACTGGCCGCGGCGCTGGATTCTGCAGCGGCTTTGATGTTCCCGGATACATGAATCCTACGTCCGGCGCTGGTTACGGTGCCGGCTATGGTGCCGGCCGCGGTTTCGGCGGTGGCGGTGGCGGTGGCGGTGGCCGTGGTTTCGGTCGCGGTCGGGGTATGGGGTGGGGGCGCGGCGCAGCGGCATACCCCATGGCGCCCATGGCGCCCGGCTGGCAAGCATACCCCGTCCCCCCTCAGGCCGCAGCCCCTGAAAACGAGCTCGACGCACTCAGAGCCGACGCGCAGAATCTGCAGCAGACGCTAGGTGACATCCAGAAACGGATCGCCGAGCTCGAAAAGGACAAATGAGAATCTGAGTCTCTCTCTGAGATTTTTCCAATGAATCGAGGTCAATGATGAAGATCGTCGTCGCCAGTGGAAAAGGTGGAACGGGTAAAACCACGCTCGCCGTGAGTCTGGCTCTCGCCCTGGCCGAGAACGGCCACGCCGTCACCTATGCCGACTGCGACGTCGAGGAGCCGAACGGCCACATCTTCTTGAAGCCCACCGTTACGAGGTCAGAGACAGCTGGTGTTTCAATTCCGGTCGTGGATTCGAAGCGGTGTACGGCTTGCGGAGAATGTGGTCAGATGTGCCGATTCAGCGCCATCGTCTGCCTCGGCGCTCCTCCGCTCACCTACCCCGAGCTCTGCAAGAGCTGCGGGGGGTGTTTACTCGTCTGCGAGGAAGGTGCTCTCTCCGAAGGCGTTCGCGAGATCGGGCTCGTCGAAGAGGGCTGGTGCGGCGATCTTCTCTCTTCCCCACACTCTCCGGTACGCTACGTCGGTGGGAGGCTGCGCATCGGAGAGGCCCAATCCCCACCCCTCATCAAGCGGGTCAAGGCCTGCATCCCCGATGAAGGAGTGGCGGTTCTCGACGCCCCTCCAGGAACCTCGTGTCCCGTGATCGAAACGGTGCAGGACGCCGATTTCGTCCTGCTCGTCACCGAACCGACTCCCTTCGGCCTGAACGACCTGATGCTGGCCGTGGAGATGGTCCGACTACTCGAGATTCCCTTCGCCGTGGGCATCAACCGCGCCGGAGTTGGCAACGATGACGTGGCGGAGTACTGTCACAAAGAGGAGATCCCGGTTCTGTTCGAGCTAAAAGACGATCGGCGTGTGGCCGAGGCCTACTCGCGGGGTGAGCCGATCTGGCGCAACCTGCCTGAGTACAGGGATCTTTTCTTTCGTCTTGGCCATGGTATCCTGGAGGATTTGACGTGAAGGAGTTGACGGTCATCAGCGGCAAGGGCGGAACGGGCAAAACCAGCCTGGTGGCCTCCTTTGCAGCCCTGGCGCGGAACACGATCGTGGCCGACTGCGATGTCGATGCCGCCGATCTGCATCTCGTTCTCGCGCCGCAGGTTGTGAAGAAGACGCCATTCGTGGGTGGATTGAAGGCCCATATCGATCCCGAGAGCTGCACCGGCTGCGCCACCTGCGCTGACCTGTGCCGCTTCGAAGCCGTCGCCGCCCAAGGCCCGCCGAACGCCTTCACAGTGGAAACCTACACCATCGATCCCATCGCCTGTGAAGGGTGCGGGGTCTGCGCCCATTTTTGCGACGCAGAGGCCATCACTCTCAAAGACGCTGTTCAAGGGGAGTGGTTCGTCTCCGAAACCCGGCATGGCCCCATGGTCCACGCCCGTCTTGGCATCGCTGCCGAAAACTCGGGCAAGCTGGTGTCGATCATCCGCGCCGCCGCCAGGCAACTGGCCGAGGAGCACGGTGAGGAGCTCGTTATCGTCGACGGATCGCCGGGGATCGGATGCCCCGTCATAGCGTCGGTCACCGGATGCCACCTCGTGATGGTGGTCACCGAGCCGACCCTATCTGGGGTGCACGATCTAGAAAGGGTGATCGGCTTGGCCGAGCATTTCTCCATCCCCGCTGCCGTGGTGATCAACAAGCACGACCTCAATCCGGAGATCACCGGCGATGTGATGAGCTGGTGCCGGGAAAAAGGCGTCCTGGTCGCGGGGAAAATACCCTACAGCCCCGACTTCGTCCAGGCGATGGTGGCCTCCGAAAGCGTCGTCGAGATGGGGGACGGACCCGCCGCCGATGCGATCAAGCAGATCTGGCGGAAGACCGCGGGCTTGCTCGGGCTAGACGACCAAAGCGGCGTGGCTTCGATGGTGCGGGATCCACAAGAGCACCAACCCAAAACACTGTGACAAGAGGAGTCGTTCATGAACCACGAGCACAAACAGTCCGATGAAGGCGAGGCCTGTTCCGGTTGTGGCACGTCGGATTGCACGGAACATACCCAGCAATCCCAAGCTCCCAACGGGATGGACCGGCAGATTGCCGAACAAGAGGCCGTGGCACGCCGCATGGTTGAGATCGATCACAAGATTCTCGTCCTCTCCGGAAAAGGCGGTGTCGGCAAGAGCACCGTGGCCGCCAACGTGGCCGCGTCTCTGGTGATGGCCGGCAACAAGGTCGGGCTGATGGATATCGATATACATGGACCGAGCATTCCCAAGCTGCTCAGCATCAAATCGGTCCCCGATCAGGGAGAGACGGGCAGCATCCAGCCGGCGCTGGCTTTCGAAGGCCTGAAAGTCATGTCGATCGGATTCTTCCTGCCGAACCGCGACGACGCCGTCATCTGGCGCGGACCGATGAAGTACAAGATGATCCAGCAGTTCCTGGCCGACGTCGAGTGGGGCAAGCTCGATTATCTCGTCGTGGACTCGCCCCCCGGTACGGGCGACGAGCCGCTTTCCATCGCCCAACTCATCGGCAAGGTGGACGGAGCGGTGATCGTGACCACACCGCAAGAGTTGGCGGTCGACGACGTGAGGCGTTCGATCAATTTTTGTCACAAGCTCAATGTGCCGATCCTGGGAGTGATCGAAAACATGTCGGGCTTTGTCTGCCCCGAGTGCGGTCACGAAACCCCTATCTTCAAACAGGGCGGCGGAAGTGCCATGGCCGATCAGATGCGGGTGCCCTTCCTCGGAGAGGTCCCTATCGATCCGGCCATTGTCGAGGCCTCTGATGCCGGTGTGCCCTATATCAAGCAATACGCCGAGAGCCGCACGGCTGAGTCCTTCAGGAAGGTCATCCAGCCTCTGCTCGATCTGAAAGAAAGGAAAGTAACATGAAGATTGCCATCCCCGTCGCCGGCGGAAAGCTGTGTGCCCATTTCGGGCACTGCGAGCTGTTTGCTCTCGTCGACGTCGACGAGACGGCCAAGAAGATTTTGAAGAAGGAAGAGCTTCCCGCTCCGCCGCACCAGCCGGGGCTGCTGCCAGGCTGGCTCAAACAGCAGGGCGCGGACATGGTCATTGCCGGTGGCATGGGGATGCGAGCCCAGGAGTTCTTCGGCCAGATGGGGATCAAGGTCCTCGTCGGCGCACCATCGGATACTCCTGAGAAAGTGATCGATGCATGGTTGCAGGACAATCTCGTGATTGGAGGAAATATTTGTGATCATTAATTAATTCGGGTGGCTGATATCAACCATATTTGTCTGCATTTGCCTCCAGCAAAAGACAACTAGAAGATCTGCCTGAGCATCCGAATTAATATGGGGCAGCGCAAGAATCATCCTATTTTTGAGCCGCCCCTGATACGTGCGGACCCGGGGCGCGGGTATGGAGCCCTTCCGTGCTTCGGGTCCCTTTTTTTGCTTTTTCTGGAAAAAGGACCCAAAAAAACGAGACAAAAAATGAGCACACAGCCGAAGTACAGCTTCTACAATGAACCGATCAGGCTCGAGGAACGCCCGCGGCGTTTTCTGGAGGCCTTCGCCGCCATCCTGAAACACACCAACTACGGGCCCGTCCTGGATGCGTATGTACGCGTCGGTGCCAAGTGCTCCCTCTGTTCAGCGACATGCCCGGTTTACCAGGCCAGTAACGATCCGCGGGATATCCCGTGCAATCGATCAGAGCTGCTGCTCAAAATCTACAGACGCTATTTCACCTTCGGCGGCATGCTCAAGGCACGGCTCTATGACTACTTCAGGCTCACCGTGGCCTATATCGATGAGATGGCCGAATCGGTCTATCGCTGCACGGCCTGCAAGCGGTGCAAGCTGTCGTGCCCCATGGGAATTGATCACGCCCTGCTGACCCACCTGGCCCGCTGGATTCTCTCGGAGATCGATATCGTACCCAAGGCGCTGCGCGTATCGGTGAGGGAACAGCTCGAAGGCCCGACGAAAAACACCTCCGCCATCCCCGTCATCGCGATGAAAGACACCTGCGAGTTCCTGGAGGAGGAGCTCGCCGAGATCTTTCCCACGGCGGGCATCACCTTTCCGATCGATGTTGAAGGCTCGGAATACGTCTTTTTTCCGGCCGTCTCCGACTATCTGCTCGAGGCCGATACGTTGATGGGCAACGCCGCGATGCTCTATGCCACCGGCACCTCCTGGACCATCGGTTCGGGCAATTTCGACGGCATCGACTACGGCCTGTTCTATTCGGACAGGATGTGGGAGCGGATCATCAAGGCGCAGGTAGCCGAGATCCACCGCCTGGGCGGTAAGAAGATGCTGATCGGCGAGTGCGGTCACGCCTCGCGCTCGGCTCGGGAGGGCATGCTCAACTTCATCCCCAAGGAGCAGCGCGTGCCGGTGGTGAACATCATGGAGCTGGCCTACGAGCAGTTCCAGGCCGGCAGGCTCGAGCTGATCCCGAACGCGATCGAGGAGCGCACCACCTATCACGATCCGTGCAACATCGCGCGCAAGGGATGGATCGTGGAGCAGCCGCGCGTCATCCTGCGCCACATCTGCAAGGAGTTCGTCGAGATGGAGCCGCACGGCGTGAACAACTACTGCTGCGGGGGGGGTGGCGGCACCGTTTCGATCGACGAGATGCGTCAGTTCCGAACGCTCGTGGGCGGTAAGACCAAGGCCGAACAGATCAAGGCCACCGGTGCGCACTTCGTTGTCACCCCGTGCGCGAACTGCAAAAAACAGGTGGACGAGGTCATCGCCGATCACAAGCTCAGCGCCACGCGGACCGGGCTGCACGATCTGATGCTAAAGGCGATTGTCTTGCCCAACGGCGAGACATTCAAGGAAGCGAGCGAAGAAAACGTGAAAGAGAGCGCGCTGGTCAACGAGTGATCGGCCCGCGAATGAGATTATCTAAGGAGAGTGTCACCATGGCTGAGTGGCTCGAATGGGCGAGGGGTCCGGCTTTTCGATTTGCCTTCGCCCTCATGATTCTAGGGCTCTTGCGGCTGTTCATCCTGAACGCCGTCAACATCGTGAGCATCGTCAGACACGCCAACAACAAGGACATTCCGCTCAAGGCGGTGTTGATGGAAACCCTCAAGTGGTTCTATCCGTTCAAGAAGATCGGCAAGCGCAACGCCCTCTTCGGAGCCGTCTCCCTGCTGTTTCACGTCGGGATCCTGATTACACCGGTCTTCCTGGCGGCACACATCCTCCTGTGGAAGCGCAGCGTCGGTCTCGGCTGGCCGGCCCTAGGTCAGGGTGTGGCCGACACTCTGACCGTGATGGTGGTGATCTGCGCCGTCGTTCTGCTGGCAGAGCGCGTATTGGCGCGCGCCTCGCGATCTTTGAGCCGCGTCCAGGATTTTGTCCTGCCGGTGTTGATCGCCATCCCCTTCGCCAGCGGGTATTTGGCCATGCATCCCTGGATGAATCCCTTCGCTTACGATGCGACCATGTTCGTACACGTGATGAGCGGGAATCTGATCTTCGTGCTGCTGCCGTTCTCCAAGCTGAGCCACGCTGTTCTCTTTCCCACCAATCAGCTCGTCTCGGAGGTCGGCTGGTATTTCGTGCCGGACTCCGGCAGCCGGGTCGCAGTGGCGCTGGGTAAGGAGGGCGAGAAGATATGAAATACAACCAGATGGCAATCCTGACCGATGTCACCAAGTGCATCGGCTGCGAAGAGTGCGTCAAAGCGTGCCAGCAGGTCAATGATCTACCAAAGGAACGGCCCTGGCGCTGGGTGCGGAGGATCGACGATCTCTCGAGCGCACGCTGGACCACCCTGATCAAGCGGCGCGGCGAGCAAGACGATCGGTTTATCAGGCTCCAATGCCGTCACTGCCTCGAACCGAGTTGCGTCTCGGCCTGCATCGTCGGGGCCCTGCGCAAGACCGACGAGGGGGCCGTGGTCTACAACCGCGATATCTGCATCGGATGCCGGTACTGTATGATCGCCTGTCCCTGGGATATCCCCCGCTATAGCTGGGAAGACACCGTGCCCTACGTTCAGAAGTGTCATCTTTGCCACGAGCGGGTGACTCAGGAGAACAAACCTCCGGCCTGCACCGAGGTGTGCCCCACGGGAGCCACCATCTTCGGCGCGCGCGACGAGCTTCTGCGTGAAGCGCACCGCCGCATCGCCGCTGAGCCCGACAGGTATATCCAGAAAGTGTGGGGTGAGAAGGAGGTCGGCGGCACCTCGGTGCTCTACATCTCGGATATCGATCTCAAGCTGACCGATCTCGAAAAACCGATCACCGAGAGCGCTGCCATGCCACACCGCACCACGAAGATTCTGCACCAGATGCCTTTGGTGTTCTGCGCCATGGCTGGTCTGATGGGCGGGATATCGTGGATCGTCAAGCGGCGCCAGATGCTGATGGCCGATCCCGAACCCGGGGTGGGGGGCGACGGCCGGGACACTGCCGAAGTGCCACGGGAAGGTCGAGGAGGCGATCGACAGGACGATCGACAGGACGGGCAACCCGACGAGCACCGCGAGAGATAACAGGTTGCAGAACGGGGTCACGGAACAGATCTATTGCGAAACGGTGGAACGATGAAGCTGAGAATCGCGAAAACACTCTTTTGGTTCTTCGCCGGGCTGGGATTGACGGTCTTCTTGTTGCGTATCATTCATGGTCCAGGTTCGGTCACCGCTCTGAGCGACATCATCCCATGGGGGCTGTGGAAGGGCGGTGGCGTCGTCGCTCTGGTCGCCATGGGCGGGGCGGGATTCACGCTGGCCATGTTCAGTTACGTTTTTCGCTGGAAGACGTGTCAACCCCTGGTCCGTGGAGCCGTCCTGCTGGCGCTGCTCTGCTACTCCAGTGTGGCCCTGGGGCTGACTATCGACATCGGGATCTGGTGGCGCATCGTCTTTCCCATGTTTCACTGGCAGTTCCACTCGGTGCTCTTCGAGGTGGCCTGGTGCATCATTCTCTACTTGGGTGTGCTCTTTTTCGAGTTCAGCCACACGGCGATGGAGAAGTTCGGCTGGACCCGCCTGCTGCACGCGGCCCACAAAACCACCCTGATCTTTGTCATCACCGGCATCTCGCTCTCCTCGCTGCACCAGTCGTCGCTGGGTACGCTCTTTCTGGCCACGCCGTTCCGGCTGCACCCGCTCTGGCACACCGACATGTTGCCCCTGTTCTTTTTTCTCTCATCGATCGCGATCGGCTGTCTGACGATCTCGGTGGTGACGATTTTCGTGCACTGGCTCTACGAGGCCGAACCGCCGATGAAAGCGATCGCCGCCGTGGGTAAGGTCTCCGCCTATCTCATGGTGGTCTACCTGGGGCTCAAGCTCGTCGAAATCGTTTTTGCCGGCGAGGCCGGTTACCTCTTCCAGGCGAACTGGGATACCTTCAATTTCTGGCTGGAGATCGTCCTGAGCGCCGTGATTCCAATAATCTTTCTGTTCCAAACCAAGGTGCGGGCGAGCAAGTCGCAGATGTTCTGGGTGGGCTTGGTCGCCGCGGCCGGCATCTGCCTCAACCGCGTCAACGTGGCCGGGCTGGCCACGCTGAGCCTTACCAGCGCCGACTATCTACCAAGTCTCACCGAGTGGTGCGTGACCCTCGGGGTGCTCTCCGGGGCCGCGCTGGCTTTCCTCTTCGGAGTGGAGTTCTTCGGTCTCTTCGAGGGCATCAGCCGGGAGAGGGTCCAGGAACACTACGCACCTGGAGAGCTCGATCACACCGACTGGCGGGCCCTCTTCTTCGGCAGCCAGCGTCTGGGCGAGGTTCGGCTCTACTCCTTCTTCTTCGTGTTCGCCATGGCGTTGACCTTTCTGTTCCTCTCCGACAATCCGGTGTTCGGTGTCTCTCCCGAGTCGACGCCGACCAGCAAGCCGCGCCTGGTCGGCGCCGTCGAGGTTACCTCGGCCGACGGCGCTCGAACCGAGCTCATCCTGGCCGACAGCGCACAGAGCTCGGCTCACTCCGCTCGTAATGTCAAAGTCCTGATGATCGACGGCAACCGCGACGGCCGCTACGTCTTCTTCGATCATGACAAACACGTGAAGAAGACCGAGGGCCGCACGGCGGGTTGTGCGATTTGTCATCACCTCAACAATCCGCTCGAGGACGCCTCGAGCTGCTACGGGTGCCATAGCGACATGTATCTCGAGCACGACATCTTCGATCATGCCTATCATGTCGACAAAACCGGTGGCAACGCGCATTGCACCGACTGCCATCTCGATCCCGATCTTCCAAAAGTCCGAAAGAACACGAAGCACTGCCTCGAGTGCCACAAGGGGATGATCGCCGGGGAGTCGCTGATCACAGCCGAGAACCTGAAAACCCTGATGCGCTCTTCGGCCACCGGCTACATGGATGCCATGCACGGGCTCTGCGTAACCTGTCACGAGAAGGTTCAAGAGGAGCGGGGCGCAAAGGACGACGGCTTCGCCGCGTGCGCCAACTGCCATCGTCACTTTCCCGACATCGAGAGCGAAGCCTGGGACGAACGCAGATGAGGGATGCGTTGCTATCGAAAACTCGAGAGAGGATCGTGAATCTAAATACCACAGGGGAACCGCTGGAAAAGGATCACGACAGGTGCGAGAGATGAAAACGAAAAAAGTGGTGCTCATCGACGATGAGACGGACATCCGGCTCTTCTTCCAGACAGCGCTCGAGGACGGCGGGTATATCGCTCTGACCGCTTCGAGCGCACAGGATGGCCTGCAACTGGTGCGGCGCGAGAAACCGGACCTCATCTGCCTCGATATCCTCATGCCCGAAGAGTCCGGCATGTCGCTCTATCAGAAGCTCAAATCCGATCCTGCACTCCGGGGCATCCCGGTGATGATTACCAGCGGCTTGAGCCTGTCCCGCGACCTGCACAACATCGACTGCCTCGTGCTCCCGAGCGGGGAGAGGCTTCCCGAGCCGGAGTGCATCGCCGAGAAACCCCTGAACGTCGAGCAGTTCATGAACAAGGTCGAGGAGACGATCGGGGGCGCCCATGGGTAATCATAAACGCAAGATCCCCGCCGAGATCCACAACTTCATGGGTTGGCAGCTCTTCAATCACGTGCCCGCCAACATCATCGTGATCGATCGCGATTTCCGCGTGGTCGTTGCCAACAAGAGCTTCACCTCGGTCTTCGGTGACGCCACCGGCAAGTACTGCTTTGAGATTTACAAAAAGCAGAATACCGTCTGCAGCAACTGCATGGCGGCCAAGACCTTCGAGGATGGGAAGGTACGGATCAACGACGAGCACGGCGTGGATCGCGAAGGACGCTTCGCGCACTATGTCGTGCATATCGCACCGGTCTACAACAAGGTGGGCCAGGTCGCCTACGTGATCGAGATGTCCTACGACGTGACGGAGACCAAGTCCCTCCAGCGCAGGTACAATCTGCTCTTCGAGAGGGTGCCCTGTTATGTGGCCGTGATCGATCGCAACCTCGAGGTGGTGCGCACCAACGAGCTCGTGAGAAATACCTTTGGCAAGACGATCGGTGAGCACTGCTACAAGCTCTTCAAGGACAGGGATAAGCGCTGCGAAGACTGTCCGGCGATGAAGAGCTTCGACGACGGAGGCTCCTACACCTCCCGCCAGGTGGGCATCGACAAACGGGGCGAGTTGACCAGCTACGTCGTGTCTACGGCGCCGTTGGCCAGGAGCGGCGAACAATTCGAGCACGTGATCGAGATGTCGATCGACGTGACAGAGACGCAAAAGCTGACCGAGCGGCTCCTGCAGGAGAGCCGCTTCAGGCACGACATCACCGAGACGGCCTTCGATGCTCTCCTGGCGAGCGACGAGACCGGCACGATCAACATCTTCAACCGCGCCGCCGAGGAGCTCTTCAACGTGAAAGCCGAAGAGGTAATCGGAAAGCGCAAGGCTTCCTCGTTCCTGCCGCGAGAATCGGTGGAACTGACGCACGAGGGCGGGGGGGCTCTCGTGCTGCCGGAGACGGAGGTCGTTGATCGCGACGGCCAGCCGATTCCCGTGAGGTTTTCGAGCACCACGCTCGAGCAGGGCGGCAAGGCCATCGGCGCGGCGGCTTTTCTGCAGGATCTGCGGAACTACAAGAAGCTGGAGAAGGAGAACCTGGAGAACGAGCGTCTCGCCGCGGTGGGACAGACCGTGGCGCAGCTAGCCCACGGCATCAAGAACATCCTCACCGGCCTGCAAGGCGGGATGTACGTGATCAAATCGGGGATCAAGCGCGGCTCGGTGGAGCGTACCAACAAGGGCTGGGAGATGCTGGAGCGGAACGTGGAGCGTATTACCGTCCTGGTCAAGGGATTCCTCAGCTTTTCCAAAGGGCACATTCCGCAGGTGACACTCTGCAATCCGGCGCGCATTGCCGAAGAAGTCTATGAGCTCTATCGCGACGCCGCGCACGAGAAAGGGATCGCTCTGGAGCTCGAAGCGCAACCAGCGATGGCCTTGGCCAACCTCGATCCCGAAGACATGCACATCTGTCTGGAGAACCTCGTTTCCAACGCCCTGGATGCATGTCAGCTCTCCTCGAGGGAGGATCCGCGCGTGACGATCCGGGTGGAGGACCAAAATGGCAAGATCATCTACGAGGTCGCCGATACCGGTTGCGGAATGGATTGCGAGATCAAGAACAAGGTATTTACCAACTTTTTCACGACCAAAGGTCTGGGAGGCACCGGGCTGGGCTTGATGGTCACCCGAAAGATCGTCCAGGGGCATGGGGGCAGGATCGGAGTGACCTCGAAGCCCGGTGAAGGCGCCGTGTTCCGCATCGAGCTGCCGCGCAGCAGATTGCCTCCGCTGCCCACTGAAGATTAACGATGTATTCACGATGCTGTTATTGATGACCCACAGAACGAGAGATACACGACGCAGTGCTCAGGAGCACGCGAGGAGGGAAGCCCATGGCGAGGCCTGAAGACAAAACCATCCTGATCGTTGACGATGAGGAAGATGTGAGGGAGTTCCTGGCGACCGTTCTGGAAGATGCCGGATTCAATGTGGTCACTGCAGAGGATGGCGAGCGAGCGCTCGAAAAGGTCAGGGAGAGCATACCCGATTTCATCTCTCTCGATTTAGTGATGCCCAGGAAATCGGGGATCAAATTCCTGTACGAGCTGAGGCATAACAAGGAATGGTCAGCGATTCCTGTGGTGATCGTCACAGCGCATGCCCACGACGATCTCGGTAAGAAGGACTTCCAGGACATCTTTGCCGGCAAGAGCATTACCGGTCCCAAGATGTGCCTGGAAAAACCGGTGAATCCCGAAAAGTACGTGCGCCTGGTGTGCGAGAATTTGAATCTCGAATACACACCGGAGGAGACGCAGACCGATCCTTCCGCCTTGCGTGATGAGCTGCAGAAGATCATCGACGACGCCGATCCGCAGAAGCTGGCCGAGGCGATCCGGATGTTGAGAGAACGCGAGTAGTTGATCGATCTATTTTTAGATGGAGTTGGAAATGGGTGGACAGATTCTCATCGTAGACGATGAACAGGACGTACGCGAGTTTCTCAAGAATCTGGTCGAGGACCATGGCTATCGAGCCGGTCTGGCTCAGGACGGAGTCGTGGCTCTGGAAAAAATCAAGGAGGCCAAGCCGGACCTGATTCTGCTCGATCTGCAGATGCCGGAGGAGACCGGGACGGGTCTCTATCGCAAGCTCCAGCACAACGCCGAGTTCAAGGACATACCGGTGATCGTGATCAGCGGTCTCGCCGGCCGGCATGTGGCGGTGGGCAAGTCGGTGGCGGTTTTCGACAAACCGATCGACGAGGACGGGTTGCTCGCGGAGATCGCGAAGATCATCGGCTGATTGCTCCACCCTCCCGTCGAGCGGGCTGGGTGAGCAATCGGCAGGCGCATTTATGCTTGGTCGCACCGCGGCGCCCTCCCTCACGGTTGGGCTGCGGATGGCTGTGACGTAAAAAAGAGGAGCGAGTGAAACGGATCGCTCACCTCGCATGCATCGAGAAGCAGCATTGTGCGGGTGTTCAGGTAGAAAATTGCGCGGGAACTGCAAGGGTGACGAGTGTGTATGGGGGAGGGGAGCGCCCCGGTTTGAGGGGCAACGGCATCACGAGCCGACGAAGAGGGAGGGAGGCGTCGCATCTCCAGAGGATGTACCCCCCTTGGAAGGGGGGCTTCCGTTCAGTCTGGGATCAGGGCTCGCCGATTGTGCGGCGCACGACCTCCATGAGCTCATCGGGGTCGATCGGCTTGTCAAAGACCGCCACCGGCTTCTTGATCGCCAGGTGACGGCCGGCAAGACCGCTGATCACGATCACCGGGACGTCGGAGAACTCCTTGTCGCGAGCGAATTTCCGGTAGAAACCGGTTCCCGTTTCGCGGGGCATCTGAAGATCGAGAGTGACCAGGTCGGGTGTCGCGGCGCGGGCCATCTCCAGGGCTTCTTCGCCGTTCATGGCGCTCTTCGTTTCGTAGCCATGCTTCTTGAAGATCGTGGTCAGAAACGTGATCACATCCTGTTCGTCATCAACAACGAGAATCTGTTTGCCCATATTGGAGCCTCCTTGCGAATGAGGGCATGCACGGTGTGCGTGTGGTTGTCGCGAAGTATTATGGGAAAGTCGCAATGCTAAGGCAAAGAGATTCGACGGAAAGCCGGTGGCGTTAAACCTATTGTTGAACTGGGAAAACAGCGCGAAAGGTGGTTCCTGAACCCTCCTCGGATTGGAAGCTGATCGAACCGCCGTGCTCTTCGGCGATCTTCTGTGCCACCAGCAGCCCGAGCCCGGTGCCCTCGCTTCCCTTGGTGGAGAAGAAGTCTTCGAAGATCTTCTCCTGAGCCTCCTTGGGGATACCCGCGCCGTTGTCCGAGACCTCGATCACGGTCTCCCCCTGCTCGTTACGGTGGCAGCGCAGCGTGATCAGGTGACGATCCTTGTTGTCGCTGAAATCAAACTTGCATCCGTCGATGGCATTGGTGACCAGGTTGGTCATCAAGCTATGGATCGAATCGGGATCGAAGTGTCCGAAATGCGGCGTGTCGGGGATCTCGAGGCGCAGCTCGATTGCGTTGTCCGAGGCCCTCTTTTGAAAGAGGGTATAGACCTCGGTGGCGATCTCTTCGGGGGAGACCCGTTGGAAGGAGGGTTCACGGACCTTGGAACAGTAGAGCATGTCCTTGACGATATGCGAAACCTTGCTTACGTTGCGCTTGATCATGGCCCAGCCCTGTTCCATGGTCTCCTTGTCGTCGGTCTCCAGCCCGGTGTTGACCACGAAGATGCCGCCCTCCAGCCCCATCAGGATGTTCTTGATGCGGTGAGCCATACCGGCCACCGCCTTGCCGGTCGTCGTCAACTGGCGCTGGAGCTGCTTGACTTCGGTGATGTTGGTCATCATTTCCATCACGCGGTCGATGCGGCCGCTCTCGTTCCTGAGGGGCATCGAGTAGACGATCATGTGAGCCGCCTGGCCGTCGCGGGTCAGGAGAATCTCCTCGCTGCTGTGCGATCTGCCATCTTCGAACGACTTGGCCACGGGACAGTTGGAACAGACCTTCTCACGACTCTTGTAGACCTCGTAGCAGTGCTCACCGTGCCGATCCCCGAAGTGCCGCTCGAAGAGGGCGTTGCTCTCGACGATGCGAAATTCGCGGTCGTGGACCGAGATGTAGCAAGGCACGGCATCGAAGAGCCGTTTGTATTCACCGCGCCTCAGCTCCAGCTCGCTCTGGAGCTTCTTGACCTCGGTGATGTTGGTCATCATCTCCATCACGTGCGAGATGCGTCCCTTCTCGTTGACGATCGGGCTCGAGTACACGATCACCTGGGCTTTGCTACCGTCCTGCAGCTCCACCGTCTCCTCCCGGCTGTAGCCGAAGCCATCGCGGAAAGTCTGCTCTACGGGACAGTCGGGGCAGACCGTGGTGCGTCCCTTGTAGACCTGGTAGCAGTGCTTTCCGATACAGTGGCCGAAGTCGCGTCTGAAGAGGTTGTTCGTCTTGACGATGCGGAAGGATGCGTTCTGGACCGAGATGTAGCAGGGAGCGATCTGGAAGAGCTCGGCGCGGCTGAGCTCTTCAGCGGGAGCTTCCTCGCGGCGTGTCCACTGGCGCAGGGTGTGGTAGGCGGCCAGGTAGAGGGAGAATACGATTCCGATCCCGATGGGGTGCATCCAGCCAGCCCAAAGGAGCAGGCCGGCCCCAGCAAGTGCCGGGGCGAGAACGATACCCGTTCGCAGGCGGCTGTGGCGACGGGGGACCGGCTGGTCGACCTTTCTGAGGCTGGAAACGCTGCGCATTACGCTGTCCCGATGATCTCCTGGACTCGTTTGAGAAAACCATCCGGGTCGATCGGTTTCTCCACGATGGCCGCCGGTTTGAGCGGCCCCTCGAAGTCCCGGCTGAAGAGCTCTTCATGGCGCGGCAGTCCGGTGAGCACGACGATCGGTATCTGCTGGGTGGTCGGATCCTGCCGCAGCGTATGAAAGCACTTCACACCCGTCCGCTTGGGCATGAGCAGGTCGAGTGTGATCAAATCCGGGAGGTCGGCTTTGACCTTCTCGCAGCCCTCGTCACCGTTTTCGGCTTCATTGGTTTCGTAGCCGGCCTTGCGGAAAAGGGTTCTGAGGTAGATCCGCATGTCCTCTTCGTCGTCAATGATCATGATTTTTTTTGCCATGCCGTCGGTTTCTCCCTCCTAAACATCTGTCATCGATCCCGTGGTGCGCGGTAGGTTATCGTCAATGAGCGTGGTGCGGTGGGACTGGGTTTACTGGAACCAAGCGAATGTCGCGGTCCCGGTCAAAAGCTTGCGTCCCGGTTCTGATCTCAGTCCTGACCCAGAGCGGCCCGTGCCTCGGGGGTGTCGATCTGTCGCAGCACGTCGGCCAGTCGCTCGCGTAGCGCGGGATTGTCGAGCTGACTCACGATGACCGCCACTTGTTCGGGATCCTTGAGGCTGGCCAGTTCCTCGGCGGCGCACCTCTGTGTCACCGGATTGGAGTAGGCCAAGCCGCGGGCCAGGTACTCGATCGCCAGTTCGCCGGACTCGCCCCCTTTGCGCGCAATCGTCCCGAGGGCGCGCAAGGCTTTCTCGCTGCCCCGGAATTTGCCGATCGCGCGCACCACGCGGGTTCCGCCGTACTGCTTCAGAATGGCTTCGACGGCGGAATCGCTCTTGCGTTCCTGCGTTTTCCGGGGGGTTGGATCGAGCTCCTCGGCCACGTCCGCCAGAAAGGATTCGTCGGCGAAGTTCTCGAAGGCGATCCTCCTGGCGGTGATGTTGTAGGACGGGTCTCTGGCGATCGTGGCCAGAATATTGCTGTCGGTGATGCGGGCGAAGCAAGCCCCCATGAGCTCCTGGTTGCGCCGGCTCTTGATGATCTCGGCGAGCTTCGCCTGGGACGAGATTTTCTGCACTGCGGCGATGCGCACATCGATCTGCTTGGCGTCCATGGCGACCTCAACCAGGAGCTGCTCGCTTTCGATGCGATCGACGGCAGCCTGCCTGACACGGGGCGAATCATCGGTGCGTGCGATTTCGGCCAGAAGGTTTTCATCGTGCAGAGTGTGAACCGCGCGGGCGCGGACACTGGGATCGCTGTGGCGGTGGCCGGGCTTGAAGACATCCAAAAGCCCCATACTCAAGACTCCCTCACTCTCATAGTGTGTGTGTCGGTTCTCAGAAGTTAAAGCTGAAACATCAGCTGCAGCCTCGGCTGCAACTGATGTGGTGTCTCGATCAGGGATGGTCGGGCAGGTTTCGGTCGCTTCTTAATGGAACTCCCACTCGTGGAAGCCTTCGCGCACATCGACCATGGCATTGACGACCAGCTCGACCAATCCACCGTACATTATACCGGCGCGTTCCCAGGCATCATAGTAAGTTAGCAGATCGCGGATTTGTCCCTTGCAGTTCGAGCAAGGCGCGCAGACGTACTTTTTGATTTCGGGCTCCATCTGGCCTTCGAAGGCACCAATGAACTGGGCGAACTTCTTGCGGCCCGAGATGAGCATGCGCCAGTCGGGGAAGTTGTTCGACTGCATGATGGCGAAACCACTGCCACCGCCGCAGCAGTAGTTGTGCACGCCGTGAGGAGTCATCTCGCGAAACTGGGGGCAGATCTTGCGCAGCACCTTGCGCTGCGGCTCGATGACACCCATGGAGCGGGTAATGTTGCAGGGGTCGTGCAAGGTGACCGGAAAGTCGTTGCGCTTGGGATCGACCATGACCTTTTCGTTGCAGATCAGGTCCTCCATGAGGGTCAGCGCGCTTTCACGGGGAATGTTGTACTCATCGAGCCAGATGCGGTCGCCGATCGCCATGAAGGCCTTGTGCGCGTGCCCGCACTCGCCCATGACCACCTTCTTGACGCCCAGCTTTTTGGCGGCCTGAGCGTGTTTGACCGCCACGCGAGCATACTGCACATCGTCGTAGAAGAGCCCATAGTTGACCGAGTCGTAGCCCACCAGATCGGACGAGATGGTCCAGCTCAGCCCGGCCACCTCGAAGAGGATCGCGAAGGCCTGCAGGTTTTCCGGCCATGAGAGGAACTCGCCTGCGTTGTGCATGATCAGGATGTCGGCGCCCTCTTTGTCGAGGGGAATCTTGATGTCCAGGCCGGTGCGGTCCTTGATGTCCTCTTCGGCGAACTCCATCACGTCGCGCAGGGCGATGGGATTCATGCCGGTCGAGGATCCGACCTCGAGCTGCTTCACGGTGCCGTCGGCGTGCAACTCGGCGGGTGACATGCCGAGCTCCTGGCTGAAGAGCTTGCGGATCTCGCGGGTGAGGAGTCCGTTGTCGACACCCATCGGGCAGGCCTGAGCGCAGCGCCGGCAGAGGGTGCAGCGGTACGCCAGGTCGGCGAGCCGCGAGATGGTTTCCCAGTTGATATCGATATCGGCGCCGTTGAAGCGGCCGAACAGGCGTCCGAGCTTGGAAGAGGTGTGCCGCTTGTAGATGCGCCGCAAAACCTCGGCACGGAAGAGGGGACGGTAAATCTCGGCTCCGCCGCTCGATTCGTAGATCGGGCAGGCATCGGCACAGGTGTTGCACTTGACGCAGTTGTCGAGCGAGAGCAGGAGCGGCTGCAGGAAGGTCCAGTTGTTTTCCTTGGAGAGCAACTTTTCCAGTCCTTGCAGGAAACGGGCGACCTTCTGCTCTTTCTCCTCTTCCGTCTCGGGGATCGAAGTGACATTACCCAATATACCGTCGAGCTTGGCTTCGACCCGGGAACGTTTCTCATCCTTCAGGGGGGGGATCGGTTTGTCGACCCAGTCGTCGTAAGGAGGCGGAAGCTTGGGGATATCCGCGATGTCGATCTCCGTGAGCTGATCGTTGTTGCAGCTCATATCCTGGACTTTGACCTCTCGTGCCTTTTTCATTCTTTATTCTCCGTGATGACTTCACCCCAGTTTTTTCCAGATTGAATGTGAGGTCCGTCCCAGCTAACCCCGAAATTGAGCGCTTTCTGGACCCTCGATTCGATCTTGCTGCCCCGTTTGTTCGGTTCGTCTTCCCAGCGGACTTCGTGGTAGAGGAAGTACTTGGCCACGAAGTGCGACATGCGCGTCAACGGCATGTAGGCGAGCAGCAGCATGGCCGCAACGATCTCCACCTGGATCACGGTGGAGGGCAGGGTCACATCGGCCGAGCCGAGAGTGAGCAGCGATTTAACGAAGTCACGCTGGGCAATAAAGCCGGGATCGGCCGAAAGACTGGCGATCAGGGCAAAGAGCGTGATGCCACCGACAAAGGCGAGGTTGAAATACTCGATGGGTGTGTTGAACTTCTTCATGGTGGAGCTGGCGAGACGCGTGAGCAGCAGGCCCGCCGCGCCGACAGTCGTGCAAGCCAGACCGATATATCCGACGACCGAAGTGACCTGGAAGACCAGTCCCCCCAAGAAACCGCCCTGCGCGGTGATCCCGACTCCGCATAGAGAGAGGATCGCGCTCACAATCAGCAGAACGAGCCACCCGATGACGAGGTAAAGGCCCAAATGGAAGGGGAACGACGAAAACCAGAGCTTGCGGTTGTTATGGAACACGCCTTTGAGGAGTACGATCTCCTCAAACATTTCTTTGAGCTCGTTGAAGCGGTCCTTTTCGCGTGGTTTGGTCCACCAGTCACTTTCCTCGAAAATCGAGCCACCATACGATGCGCGTCCCTTCTCGTGTGCCACGGGATAGAGCTCCCAGCGCATGTGAATCGGTGTCGACTTGTACTTGAATGCTTTGATGAGGACCACGATCACGAAGGAGAGAATCGCGGCATAAGCCAAGATGTGTACGACGGTCATCTGTACCCTCCAAAATCAAGGGACAAGGTGAAAAGAGGGATAGGTTTGTCAGAATTTATAGGTTCTTACTTCCTGTTATATAGTAAGTTGGGATAGGTAGGCTTCTCGATGGCCTGTTGAACGAGCAGCGTTCGCTCTTACCGCGGGCTTTCACCACCCCGGTCCGCTTCGAGTATTCCCTGAATGGGTCTCGGCACCGCTGGTGATTCTTACGATGATCCCAACTCGGTCATCTCAATGATCGTCCTTCTGTCATATGAAACTTTTAAAAACATACTCTAGTACTATGCAAAAATTAACAGATCCCCTCGATTTGCGAAGATAAATTCCTATAAAAATTGGTGGTAAAATTCGGTTTCCCGAAAGCGCAACATTTGACACTATGCGGTTCTGATAGCGTAAGTTGCTGCTATAAAGGCAATTGAGATGATTGTCCTCGTCGTGCCCCTCGGGTGCTAATCCGGTACATCTAAGGGTATTTCCTGACATGTCGCGACCCTTCTCGCACGCGTTTCCGATGGAGCGAAATGACACCCAGGTTCCCCCCTCCGTGCTGACTTCCGTGATGGCCGCCGTTGGCCACGGGAGCGCCAGTTTCCCCCGGCGACTAACACTGGGCAATGATCCGAGAAAACGGTAAACCACGAAGAGCACGAAGGGCACGAAGTGAGAGCATGCCAAGGTTGCTAGATAAAAGCCGCCTGCTTCAGCGGAGTGCGACAATCCACACCTCACACCATCCACCCCTTTTTCCCGGTGGTCCCAACCGTAGCCCGACCGATTTAGGGAGGGCGGGACCAGCCGACATTCGTGATTAACTGTGGATTGCTCCACCCAACCTTGGAGCCAGGCAGGGAGAGCAATCGGAAGGCGCATTGACGCCAGATGGTACCGCGCCGCCCTCCCTCACCATCGGTGTTCGCATGTTTCATTTCCATCGCCAATGACTACCCTATGTTTCTTGCCTGTCAGGAATTACCGGTCGGGCTACGGTTGGCCGTGACGAATGAGTCAGGTAGAAGGACATAGTACAGGTTGGTCCCGTGCGTCATTCCCTTGGCGCGAGACTCATAGCGTTCGTCATCGTCGCGGCTTATGAATGGTGTAAGACTTTGTCCTATGCAAAAAGGGAAAAATCAATGACGCTTGGGTAGGTCAATCTATTGATTCGAACCGCCCTTTTTCTTATAAAAATATACAGGGTTTTCTTAAAAGTGGTTTCGATTACTATTCCAATAACCTTTTTTCTGCGATTTTTTTTTGTCCTCATGTGATTCGATCGGTGTTTTGCCGATCACCAGTACCGATCACGTAAACATTGCGCAAGCTCCGAGTAGGGAAAATATCTATAACGAACGGATTCGATCTATAAATTCTCGCGAATCATGTCGATAGTTATCAATGTGTCCGATAAATAGACGCGTGCGAATGACAGCAATAGAGCCATCATCATGATTCCCAGGAAGGATTCCCGGATACCGTCACGAACCTTTCAAAAAGCTCACCGACCTTCGAGAGCAATGCGCCCGGTCGGTAGGTGCACGCAGGCACTTTCGACCGCTTCAGGTGCGTCTCCTCGGTCACATCCAGACTTTCGAGCAGCAGAGGAAAATCCATGACGGCGATGAGGAAAAGCGGCACCACTCGGGATGACTATCACTCGTTTTTGCGCAATACGCTCGGTTCTAGCCCCGTCATCAATGATCTGATCGACAGGATTCGACGTGTAGCTTCGTCCGATTTCTCGGTGGTCGTGGTTGGAGAGGCCGGTACGGGTAAAGAAGCCGTGGCTCGGGCCATTCACCGGGCCAGTCGCCGAGCCGGATCGGCCTTTGTTACTTTGGACTGCGAATTGTCGGCGCAGCAGTCGCCCGGTGGCGAGCGCTCAGCTATCGAAGACATCGTTTTTTTCGATGCCACATTGGCTGATAGGGCGAACGGTCAATCGGGAATCGAGGCGGCTCGCGGCGGTACGATTTATGTCAACGAGATCACCGCTCTGTCGCCGGCCAGGCAGGCACAACTCTTTCAGAATCTGAAGCGAGATTCGTTTCATCCACAAAATGGAAACACGAATCGGAAATCCAATTTCAGTCTTATCGCCGGCAGTCGGTTGGATCCCGCCGATGCCGTTGATGCGGGCCGCCTGCACCGCAATCTCTTCTTCAGGCTGAACGAACTCACGATCAGCATAACTCCCCTTCGGCAGCGGAAGGAGGATATCCTGTTTCTGGCGCGAAGGATCCTGATCGCTACCAACAAAGAGCTCGGGAAAAAGGTTCGGATTTTCAGCGCTGACGCCATGGAGGCCATGCTGTTGTTCGACTGGCCGGGCAACGTACGGCAGTTGCGTACCGTTGTGCGCCGTGCCGTGCTCATGACCGACGAAGTGATCTGCAGAGAGCATCTCGGAATCGAAAACGAGCCGGCCGCCAAAGGTGTTGAGTGTGGTGTTGTCCACAACAAGTGGAGCGGACTTTCGCTCAAGGAGATCGTACGACAGAGCACGATGGCCGTGGAGCGAGAAGTCCTCATCGAAACCCTGCGTAAAACCGCCGGCAACAAGGCCAAGGCCGCCCGCCTGCTCGAGATCGACTACAAAACCATCCACACCAAGGTCAAGAAGTACCGCATATTCGTCTAACGCATCTAAAGCGTAACGACACCGCGATTGCTCTCCTGAAACGAGGCACAATACCTTCTCTTGATCTCACGAATTGCGATCACAAACTCACATACTGTCAGCGGAAGTCTACTTGAATTGAAAGTAATTTCGATCGCACGGAGTAGGCATTTTTCCTACAGAGGTGGAGTCCACGAGGGAAAGTCAATGATCGATATTCGGCAACAACGTAATTTTGGGAAAAGATTCAAAATTCCGTAATGAAACAAAACGTTTTTCATCGATCGAACCGATTACTGTTTAGGCCAACAATCACAGGGCCGAACAGAATCAAGAGTTCTCCGAATATGTGGCTTGGTATTATGAGCAACGATGGAATCCCTCCAATGTTCAGAATCGCAAGAGAGAGCCTTTCTCAAGCACCGCAGGTAGTACCAAGCCACAATTTTAGGCTCTCCTGACGTTCGTGTGGGTTGAAATCACAGTTTTTTCGACACTGGTGACAATTTGATACCCGTACAGCATAGCATGATCATACATATTGTGGCCTC